>Ga0114922_10000244_pt1 | contig 52356 bp, 44 predicted proteins | sample AartaG_FD_100975 | JGI IMG/M metagenome (GOLD analysis project Ga0114922, IMG submission 100975) | Deep subsurface microbial communities from Aarhus Bay to uncover new lineages of life (NeLLi) - Aarhus_00045 metaG | ecosystem: Environmental > Aquatic > Marine > Oceanic > Sediment | place... | reverse complement strand
TCTGGATTCAAGAGCGGCCCCCGTGACACCTTGCTCGAGTTCTTGTGCGAGTTTCTCCTTCTGATCCTGACGGAAGGCCTCTACCTCAGCCTGAAACTCCTGGGCACCGGCAACCATGTTCTCTTCCAGAATCTGCTGTTCGTCCCAGAGCGTTATCCAGGCATCATATGCCGTCTTGTAGGCATTCGCGAGCTTGTCACACTCTTCTGCGGCAGCTATGTCGGCGGCATCCTGAAAGCGCGCTTTTGTCTCCGCGATCTGCTTGTGGATAGACTTCATCGTTTCGTCGTTCTCTTGCTGGTATTTCTTGTCCCCACGCATGATGAAATTCTTTTCCTGCTGGCGACAATCCTTGGCCCACTTGATGAGCCGGTTGGCGTCATCGGCGTTTGTCACCTTCTGCGCCACCGTGTCGAGACCGTCCCAGCCTACATACCCGATGGCCCCCGCCAGAATCAGTACAATCCCGAAACCAATGTACAGTTTCTTGGCAATTTTAAGGTTTTTCCAATTTATCATGGTCTTCCTTTCCGTTTCAGATGTTGTTCGTCACACTGGGCCTCGTGCGAAAGCCCCCTAACCACTTCTCCTGACCTCGAATCGCATCATGTCCTCATCGACAAGGCTATAAACTCCCCGCCTCACTGACATTCTGGATGCAGCACACGTCCCTGTTCCTCCTCTGTCAATTGTTGTTTCGGTAAAGGAGCTCTCCGAGCCGATGACCAGTCTCATCCCGAATCCACCGGTAATGCCGACCTTGTCCGAACTCATCACAGCTTTCCCCTTTTCGCCTCGTTCAAGTTGACGGGCCTGTCTTCACTGGTTTCCTGATCGACCGTTGCCCCATGAGCACGAGGGGGTAATTGGAATCCCATGCGGGTTACGAGCAGTACCCCGGTGAAGAGAGTTCATGGTGTGGCTATTGAGTATGTAGCGGGAGGAATCCGTGCGATATCGCCTACGAGAATCCTTCTCCACGGAGAGCTGGACTACATCGCTTGCAGAAAAGAATTCAGGTTAATTTTGTCACGAGAGATGCCCAGCTTTCTTCTGATATTCTTGCGCTGTTTGCGAACCGTCAACTCCGAGGTATCCAAAGCAGAAGCGATTTCCTTTGACGTGAGGCCATTCCTGATCATGTTACAGATTTGCACTTCACGCGGCGTCAAGCTGGTAAACTTCGCCTCCAGCTTGTTGACAAACGGGAATGTTATCTCTTCCAGGCTGCTGCGTAGTAACGTGATGTAATCCTTTTGATCCGGCCCTGCTCTTGTTTCGAGCTTGTTCAGTATCGGCATCACGATCCTGTCAATGTTGGACCGGACATGGCGTCCTATCTGTTTCTTTTCATTGTCGATCTGATTGAGGACTTCCCGCAAGGCGATGTTCTTTTCTTTGAGAGCATCCTGCTCGGCAATCAACCTCTCGTTTGCCTCCCTTAGCGCCTCTTCAGCGCGCTTGCGTTCGGTGATGTCGCGCGCAACATTCATGAGGAACTGCTTTCCACTCAGAGAAATGAGTTCCTCGACCACGTTTTCACATTCACTGATGTCAGCGTCGTCGGGGTGCGATGCCTTCAAGCCCTTAAGCGCCTCGCGAGCTGTCTGAAACTCGGCCCATTTCTGGATTCCCGGGTTCTCAGAAGCCTCTATCTCATCTCTGAGCCGATGCAACCTCCTAACGAATGCAGCAATAATACCGATTTCGTCCGAACTCATCACGGATTTCCACTTTTCAGCTCGTCCATGTTGACGGGCCTGTCTTCACTGGTCTCGTGATCGACCGTTGTCCAATGAGCACGAGGGGGCATTCGGGGTCCCATGTGGGGTACGAGTAGTACCCCAGTATAAGGGTAGTGTATCTTAAGTTGTGTGTAAATTGGTTTGTTGAAATAACAACGGTTTTGACTTGAGTCTTTCAGGATAAATGAAAGGAGTCAAACCCATGGTTAACTTTTGGTTTACACGGAAGGATTTACGCTATCGCTGGAGTGAAGTCAAGGAAGTATTCTGGGAGGAGCTTGAAAGTCAATTGCAACTGCTTGGCAAGCGACTACTGGAAGAGAGCTTGAAGTCGTAGCAGCGCAGTGAATCCGGGACATGGCCACTTCTCGTCCGTTTCCCGGAAGCAGAAGATCAAGCGCCTGGTGATTACCAGCCACGACTGCCGCGGCGACCTTCACGTGCTCATGGAAAGAGGGAGTGCTATTTCTTCTTGTCGTCTTCCTTCTTTGGCGGCTCTTTACCTTCGGCAGTCTCGGCCTCGGTGACGCCCTCGGCGGCTTCAGCGCCCTCTTCGCCCTCAGCGACTTCAGCCTCTTCCGCCTCCTCGACGGCGTCAGCCTTAACCACGGTAGGCGCGGCGATCACTACAATCGTACGGCGTTCGGGATCGAGAATTTTCGCCATGGGAATTGACACGTCCCTGACGTGCATGGAATCGCCGATGCCAAGATCGGTCACATCGAGTTCGATCTTGTCGGGAATGTCGGTCGGGAGACAGGAGACCTCCATTTCACGCATGGTGATCTGCATGATGCCTCCGTCCGTCTTGACGCCGCGCGGAGTGCCGACAAAGCTGATCGGGATCGACAGGTACATCGGTCGGGTCATGGATACGGCGTGAAAATCCAGATGGGTGATCCTGCTTGTCACCGGATCGCGCTGGATTTCGCGCAACACAACCGTGTTCCTTGCGCCTTCCACGTCGAGACTGATCAGCGTGCTGGCCCCACCGGCCGCCTTCATGGCCGTGCGAAAAGCTCTCTCGTCGACTGAAATGGGGACAGGCTCAACTTCAGGGCCGTACACGATCGCAGGGATGTTGCCGGCCATTCTCTCGCGCCGAGCAACACCTTTGCCCACCGAGTCACGCCGGGTAGCGGTAATGGGTACTTCTTTCATAGCTGTAGTAAATCCTCTATCTTCAGGGTCAAAGGACTATTTATGGCGTGTCCTTGAAGAGCGATGATACCGACTCTTCATCGAATATCCTGTTTATCGCCTCGCCGATCAATTCGGAACAGGTCAGCACTTCAAAAGTTTCCGGCAGCGAACGGCCGGACTGGTCCATAGAATCGGTAATGATCATCTTTTTTATCGGTGAGTTGCTGATTCTCTCGATGGCGGCGCCCGACAGGACTCCGTGCGTGCAGGCGGCACAGATATCAAGAGCGCCACGCGCTTTCACGAAATGAGCGGCGGAGCAGATCGAACCGCCGGTGTCCACCATGTCATCCCTGATCAGGACATTTCGGCCTTCGACATCACCAATCAGGTTCATAACCTCACACTCGTTGGCCCAGGGCCGCCTCTTATCCACGATAGCCAGATCGGCGCGCAGCGCAGTTGCCGTAGCTCGAGCCATCTTGATTGAACCCACATCCGGCGACACCACTACCAAGTTCTCCAGATTCATGGATCGGATATGGTTGTTGAAGATGACCGAGGAATAGAGATGGTCGTGAGGCAGGTCAAAAAAGCCCTGGATCTGGCTGGCGTGCAGGTCCATCGTTATTATCCGATCGGCGCCGACAGACGTGATCAGGTTAGCCACCAACTTGGCGGTAATGGCCACTCGTGGGCGGTCCTTGCGGTCGGCGCGGGCATAGCCGTAGTAAGGAATAACGGCCGTGATCCGCATGGCCGAAGCGCGGCGTGACGCCTCGATCAACATCAGGAGCTCTATCAGATTCTCCGCCGGTGGATTGGTGGGCTGGATTATGAACAGGTCGGCACCACGGATATTATCGTTTATCTGTACGAATACTTCGCCGTCGGAAAACCTGGTTACCGTGCAGTCGGTAAGTCGTTCCCCTAAGTAGCCGGCGATTTTCTCCGCCAGCGGCCGATTGGAGTTGCCGGTTACAAGTTTAAGTTCCTCGCGTACAATCATGGCTACCTGACCGTTTTTAAGTGAATCTCAAAGCTATTCGGTGTCATTCCCGGCGATTCGCCGGGGGGCTCGACCCGGCGGAGTCTATGCTGGGGCGCCAGGATTCGAACCTGGGTATGCCAGCTCCAAAGGCTGGTGTCTTACCGCTTGACGACGCCCCAGTGTCGGTCTCCGGGCTTATCAGAGCTTCGAGTGCTCTTTCAGTTCCGTCTCGTAGGCTTGTAGAACTTTCTCCTCAATCTTCTTTCGCATCTCGCTGCTTACCGGGTGGGCGATGTCCTGATGGGTGCCATCGGGACGCTTTCTGCTCGGCATGGCGACGAAATAACCGTTGTTGCCGTGGATTATCTTCATCCCATGCACCACAAAAGCGTCGTCAAAGGTTACGTTGACGAATCCCTTCAGGCGCTCCTCGTCTCGCAGTCTGACCCTGACTTCCGTAATCTCCACAGAGCATCCCTCCAGCTTCAATGTACCTTGTCATGGCCAGGTAATTGGCTTGACCGTGCAATGCTGCCAACGCCCCGGGTTGAACTTAAGACTACTCCTTGCTTTTGCAGCCTCACCAAAAACTCCGAACATTGTCGGTCCGGAGCCACTCATTCTTGCCAACAGCGCTCCCGAATCCAGAAGGGTCGCCCTGACGGACTCCAGGACAGGGCAGGACTCCCGATGGACCCCTTCGAAGTCATTGCCGGACAACTGTAAAGCCCCGACAAGGGCCTGTACATCCCGGCAATCCGGTAAACTAAACCCGTCCTGCCTTTTTGTCAAGTCCATTTTCAACGCTGCATAGCTGGCCGCCGTCGAGATGGCAATCCCCGGATTGACCAACAGCAGCCAGTAATTGAGCGGGAGTGATATCTCCTCGACGATTTCCCCCCGTCCTCTCACCAGCGCCTGCCCGTGGGAGAAGAAAAACGGCAGATCGGAGCCGATCTCCAGCGACAACTCACTCATCCGCGAGCGGCTCAGTCCCAGGTTAAAAAGCAGGTTGCACGCCAGTATTGTCGCTGCTGCGTCCGATGACCCCCCGCCCAACCCGGCAGCCACCGGAATGCGCTTGTGAAGCGCCACCGACAAGCCTCGTTTGAAATCAAACCTGCTTCTCATCATGTTGAACGAGCGAGTCACAAGATTGTCTTCTCCGGGCGACAGGTCCGCGTTGCCGAGCACCTCGATAGAAATCCCCGGTTGGGCGGTCACCCTGAAGCTGAGACGGTCAAAGAGCGAGACGGCCTGCAACGCCGAGTTGATATCGTGATAGCCGTCCTCGCGCCTGCGGAGAACCTCCAGAAACAGGTTGATCTTGGCCGGGGCGTCGATCTCCAGATGGCCTTTTTCCCGATCTCTGAGCAGCATGTAACCTCAATCGTTTCCTGCGTCAGGTCAATGTGTAGGATAGCCTTTCGTTCTGTGAAAGCAAGGCCGAATGCGGTTCCCGGATGAAGATCACTGCATGACTTGTATTCGCCGGGTCTGTTGTATATAATACTCAGGATAAAACAGTATTGAAATGCCGGCGATAGACAAGTCAAGGAGGCAGATTATGGATCCGTTCGGCGCTTGCGCAACTCTGAAAGCAAAGGGAGGAAGCTACAAAATTCACCGGCTGGACAAGGTGGCGACACCGGGGCAACTGGAGAAGCTGCCCTATTCCATGAAGGTGCTGCTGGAATCGCTGCTGCGCAATCTCGACGGCCACGTTATCAGGGAGGAAGATGTCACCCGCCTGGCCGGCTACCGGGCCGGGAGTGTCCCAGACGTGGAACTCCCATTCAAACCGGCGCGCGTCCTGCTGCAGGATTTCACGGGCGTACCGGCGGTGGTCGATCTGGCTGCGCTGCGCTCGGCGATGAAACGAATGGGAGGGGACCCGAAGAGAATCAACCCCCTGGTGCCGGTCGATCTGGTCATTGACCACTCCGTGCAGGTGGATTCATACGGGTCTGACTCCTCTCTGCAGGTGAACATGGACAAGGAATTCGAACGCAACCGCGAGAGATACGAATTCCTGCACTGGGGCCGCAAGGCTTTCGATAATTTCCGCGTGGTACCTCCCGCGACGGGAATCTGCCACCAGGTCAATCTCGAATACCTGGCCGACTGTGTGCTGGTGAAAAACGGCGTGGCGATGCCGGATTCCCTGGTGGGAACGGACAGCCACACGGTGATGATCAACGGCTTAGGCGTTGTGGGCTGGGGAGTGGGCGGTATCGAGGCCGAGGCGGCCATGTTGGGCCAGCCTATCTACATGCTGACACCGCAGGTGATAGGTTTCAAACTGACCGGTCGCCTGGGGGAAGGCGTCACCGGTACTGATCTGGTTCTGACGGTTACGCAGATGCTTCGCGAGAAGGGTGTGGTCGGCAAGTTTGTCGAGTATTTCGGTCCGGCGCTGGACGAGTTGCCCCTCCCGACCAAAGCCATGATTGCCAACATGGCCCCCGAATATGGCGCCACCATGGGTTTCTTCCCGGTCGACAACGCCACCCTCGAATACCTGCGCCTGACCGGTCGCTCCGACGAGCAGATCGACCTGGTCGAACGCTACACCAGGGAGCAGACTCTCTTCAGAACTGCGGGTTCCACTGCGCCGGAATACACCGACACGCTGGAACTCGACTGCGCGACCGTCGAGCCGTCGCTGGCCGGGCCCAAGCGGCCGCAAGACCGTATCGCGCTCTCGGCGATGAAGCAGGAGTTCCGGGCTTCGCTGTCCAGGTCGATCCAGGAACGAGGGTTTGAGCTTCGAGAGGCGGATCACGACCGCAAAGTAACTATCACCGACGGCTACAGCGTCGAAATGGGGCACGGGGCGGTTGTGATTGCGGCTGTTACCTCCTGTACCAACACTTCTGATCCCTTCGTCTTGGTTGCGGCCGGTCTGGTGGCTGAGAAGGCAGTCCGGCGTGGTCTGAGCATCAAGCCATACGTCAAGACATCGCTTGCCCCCGGCTCACGGGTGGTCATTGATTACCTTGAGAAGGCCGGCCTGATGGAGCCTCTCAAGAAACTCGGCTTCCACAACGTGGGTTTCGGCTGCACAACCTGCATCGGCAACTCCGGCCCCCTGGCGGAGCAAGTCGAGAACGCTATCGACAAGGGCAACCTCGTCGCGGCGGCGGTGCTGTCGGGAAATCGCAATTTCGAGGGTCGCGTCAGCCAACACACCAAGGCCAACTACCTGGCCTCGCCACCGCTGGTGGTCGCCTATGCCCTGGCGGGAACGGTCGATATCGACCTGGCCGGCGAACCGATCGGGAAGGGCATGAGCGCCGAAGATGTCTATCTCAAGGACATCTGGCCTACCGAGAAGGAAGTGCTCGACACTATCGAGCGTGCCCTCTCACCGGAGATGTTTCGCAAGCGCTACGCGACTGTCTTTGAGGCCAATAAAACCTGGAACAGGATACAGAGTCCCGGCGGCGATCTTTTCGAATGGGATGAAGGCTCCACCTATGTCCAGGAACCGCCGTTCTTTATCGACCTTTCCCGGGAACCGGCGGACATACAGCCGATCAAGGACGCCCGCGTGCTTGTCATGTTGGGTGACTCCATCACGACCGATCATATCTCACCCGCCGGGGTTATCAAGGCCGACCAACCGGCCGGCAGGTACCTGATCGAACACGGGGTGGAACCGGCCGATTTCAACAGCTATGGTTCACGGCGCGGCAATGACCGCGTGATGACGCGCGGCACTTTTGCCAATATCCGACTGCGCAACCTTCTGGCCCCCGATACCGAGGGTGGTGTCACCCGCTACCTGCCCACCGGGGAGCAGATTTCGGTGTATGAGGCCTCGCTGAAATACAAACAGGAGGGCACGCCGCTGGTAGTGCTGGCCGGAAAAGACTACGGCATGGGTTCCTCCCGCGACTGGGCGGCCAAGGGCACCAATCTGTTAGGGGTCAAGGCGGTGTTGGCGCAGAGTTTTGAGCGAATCCACCGCTCCAACTTAGTTGGGATGGGCGTCCTGCCGCTGCAATTCCTCGACGGCCAGTCCAGGGAGAGCTTGGGTCTTACCGGCCACGAGTATCTCAGTATCAATGGTCTGTCCAACGAGATAAAGCCGAAGCAGAAGGTGACGGTAACGGCCGTTACTCACGGCGGTGAGCGGACGTTTGAGATGATTGCTCGCCTGGACACGCCGGTTGACGTCGATTACTACCGGCACGGCGGTATCCTGCAGATGGTGCTCAGGCAATTGGCGGGGTAGAGCGGACGAACCATACTTTCCCTATGGGGAAGCCGATTCACGACGGAGTTCGACACTCGCATCCTCCGGGAACCGGGTAGCCGAGTCTGAAACATACCAGCCCTTTGCATCTGGACTCAAACCCTGAGCGCCTGTTAGATCAGCACCGCTGAAGTTCGTGTGTTCCAGGAGAGTAGAGTCCAAACGAGCCGACACGACGGCTCCCCTGAATTGAGCGTAGATCAGATCAGCTCCCGTGAGATCGGTTCCCCTGAGTTGCGCACCAGACAAGTCGGCTCGGAAGAGGTGGGCGTGTTTCAAGACAGCTCCGTCAAGGTCGGCGCCTCGGAGATCCGCGCCGGTAAGGTCCGCGTAGCTCAAGTCAGCCCGCCTGAGATCGGCGTTCACCAGAAAAGCTCTTGTGGCTACTGCGTGCCTGAGATTGCCGCCTTGAAGCTTAGCGCCTCTTACCAAGGGGAGCTGCGCACTATCTCCAGTCCAGTTGGGCGGCTTGGTCGAAAGGTCCTCTTCGGAGATATCCGCATACGTTTTCAGACCGACGATGCCAAGGGCGCCTGAAAACGTCGAACTCTCTGGACTTCCCTCTATGCCACTCCAGGAACAACAGAACAGAAGGACAAGAATGAGCACGAGCACCACTAACCTCAGGTACGGTCTGTACAGCTGCGGGCGCCGCCCTCGAAGAGTTTTCACAGCAATGCGATAGCTGAGGACTGCAAACCAAATACAGAGCGCTAGGAAAACAACGTGTATGGAAGTAATTGTCCAGTCATGCCGTACGAGAAAGCTGAGCCACAGAAAAGACAGTGTGAGCGGTACGGCGCACCAGGCGAGCGCGACAACCGAAGCCGTTTGCAGCCCGTAGAATGGCAGCGAGGGATCTCTCAGCAGTCTGAAATGGCGTCGAACCAGTCCATTCAGTATCCACGGGAAAGCCTTTCTGTCAAGACCCCAGCCGTCCGGGAAGACAGCCGGCAAGGTCGCAAGTACCTCCCAGTTGCGCTGCAGGTGGATCTGAAAATAGACGAATAGGCCAAGCAGAATCAACGGGGCTCCAAGGTAGAACCCCACAATTGGGACTTCCGCACCGATGATTGGCAGGGGTGATGAAGCACTGTTGGTCAGAAGCCTTACATCCGTCGTTGTTGCAACAGTCAGCAGGGCGTAGGCACAACCCAGGAGCATGGCGAGAAACAGCTTCCTGGCATTGCGCGAGCGCTCCTCAACCTGACTGAGTCCATCGAATCTTGCTATCTCTGGCGGCAATCTTGCACCTGCAACATTAGCTGCTGCAAACTGACCGGCTACAAGGTTTATAGCACCCGTGAAGTTCGAATCTTGCAGGGTGGCGTTTCGCAACACTGCGCCTTGCAGATTGGCCTCCCTGAAGTTCCCTTCTCGAATCTCGGCCCCCTCAAAGTCAGTACTAATAAGGGTGGCTTTAACGAAACTCGCCCCGGTCCGCGATGTGTCAAGAGGCAAAGCGACCTCTGAGACTTGCTTGCTTGCCGGTTTCAGTTTTACATCTCGGAAGTCGGCTTCGATGAGGTCGGCGTCGTTGAATCTTGGTGCGATCATCGTTTGATCGACGAAGTCGGCCCCCGACAAGTCCGCGCTACTCAACTCCACGAGCCGTGGAAACGCGAGTGGCTTTCTCAGGTTGGTTCTTGCAAGCCGACACTTTTTGCCTTTAGAACTCGACGAACTCACGTAGTCGCGGTGATCGCTTAGGGTTTGGTCAAGTTCCTCTTGCTCGATGGTTCTTAGTGGCGGCGGCCCATCTGACGTATGCCTGGACTGGCTTGGCATTTTGTGTCCCCTCTTCATTCCTTGGTTCGCCGTCGCGCTATGGTGCGGACGGTTTTCCCTCGTTGGAACCTAGGGGACTATCGTTGATAAGTCAAGACTGATCCTTTATCTCATTTTGCTGAAGCCCCAATTCCTGCGTCTGTACAATTGCGGAGCGTCCGGGCTGCAGCCGCAGAGCATGCAGCAGCCCCCCGCGGGCAAGGAGCCATATCGGCCGTTCCGGCCAACCTTGTGGTCGGTCAGGTTGTGGCTGGCTCTTCAGTCGCGGTGGGTAGGCGCTCCAACACGGCGGTTGTCCAGGTCACTTCTTGGGCGACTTCCTTCTCGCGAGCAAGTTGCAGCGCTTCATTGAGTGCGGAGATTCCCTGGTGGCGGTCGGCAGGCTCGCCACCGTGTTCGGCAAGCGCCTCCCCGAGCAGCCGCAATGCCGTCATCACGTAGCGCGGATCACCGTGCTCTCTGGTTTCCTCTAAAAGCTCTCGCAGGCGGGCGATGCCGTCGTCGGTCCGGCCATCACGCACTATCTGGGCCGCAAGGTGTAGATCGGCCTTTAGCTCGAATTCCCGGATGCTGATCTCCTTGCCGATAGCCACTGCCTTCTCCGAATGCTCTCGACACCGTTCGTCGTCTTCGAGATGGTAATACATTTCCCCCATGTGAGAGTGAGTCATGGCGATGGCGCGCTTGATCTGACCCTCCCGGGCAGTGTCGAGGGCGGCCTGGAAAAAGTGCTCAGCCTGTTTGAAATCACCTTTGCAGAAGTAGTGGAAACCAAGGCAGTTGTTGGCATCGTGAATGACCAGGGGGTAATCGATCTCGGTGGCGATTCTCAGCGCTTCCTTGGATACCTCGATCGCTCGGTCGTAGTCGCCGGTGATACCCAGCGGAGTGGCGATGTTGTTGTGCGAGAGGGCGTAGCTGGCGCGGTTGCCGGATTCCTTCTGAAGCATCGCCGCCTTCCCGAAGAACTCAGTAGCCTTGCGATACATCCCCTGAGCATAGTGGATCATGGCAATGTTATTGAAACAGGCAGCTCGCCCGGAGTTGTCACCCAATTGCGTGAAAATCTCCAGAGCCTGGTCGTAGTACTCTCTGGCTCTATCGAGTTTGCCCATAAACTCCCAGGTAATGCCGATGTTCTTCAGGCACATGGCCTCCAGGGAACGGTTGTCCTTCTTCTGCGCTATCGCCAGCGCTCGCCGAGAAAGGGCCTGCCCGCGGACATAGTCGCCGCGCCGGATGTGCAAAAAGCCCATACTCTTGAGAGCGTGAGCCATTTGCTGCTGGTCCCCCAGGCGACGATTGATCTCAAGTACGCGCTCCAACAACTTCAGGGCCTCGGAGAACCGCGCCTGGTGGGTGAGAATCTGGATTTGTAGTTCGAGGGCTTCACCCTCGCCGGACAGATCGCCGACCGTGGTGGATATTTCAAGCGCCTGGTTGGCGAACTTCATGGCCCGCTTCCAGTGGGACTGAGCTGTCTGGGAGGATGCCAGGGTGCGGAGGATCATCGCCTCGTCGGCGCGCGAATTCTGCCGTCGCGCCTCGGTGAGCGCCGTGAGTAACTCCCTGTTGGCCTGATCGTACTTGCTGCGGTGCATTAGAACCTGCGCCACGCCTACGCGCGCAGCTAGCAGCGACGGTTCCTCACTCAGCGCCCTGCCGAAAAGACTCAGGGCGATCTCGGAGTCGCTATGGTCCTGTTTTCGTTCGAAAGCGTACCTGCCGCGCAGGTAGTATTCATACGCCCGGGCGTTGGCGGTCATAGGCACACCCACCTCCGCCCGCCTGATTGCCGACCGGCTCACTTCCAGCGTCCGGCTGACGCCCCCGGCCAGCTCCTGCTTGATCTGTGCCAGTTCCTCGGGCGTCTTTTCCCACCGTTCAGCCCAGACGTTCTCGCCGGTGTTGGTGTCCACCAACTGGGCCGACACACGCACGGTATCGCCCTGTTTGTGGATTGAACCGTCCAGTACGAGACTAACGTCGAGTTCCCGCGCGATCTCCTCGACGTCCTTGTCGGAGTCCTTGAACTTGAGGATCTTCCGCATGGGCAGGACTCTGATCGAGCCCAGACGGGTCAGATCCACGATCAGGTCCTCGGTAATACCGTAGCTCAGGTACTCGTCATCGTCGGAGCCGAGGTTCCTCAGGTACAGCACCGCCAGGGTTCTTGTCTTCGTTCTCCCAGACCTTGCAGACGGTGGTGCATGGGGCGCGAGGGTTTCGCTGTTTCGTATCCTCATCAGGTCCGCGAGCATGTCGTCAATCGACTGGTAGCGGTCAGCCGGGTCCTTCGCCAGCGCCCGGTCGAGCACCTGCTGCAGACTTCTCGGCGCCGACACCGCACAGGCGGCCAGCGGCGGCGGTTGCTCACAGACGATGGCATGGATGGTGGCTGCGATGCCGTCCCGCTGAAACGGGGAGCGCCCGGCCAGCAACTCATACAATACGACACCGGTGGAGAAGATATCGGTGCGATGATCCGTCTTCAGCCCCTGCCCTTGTTCCGGGGACATGTACCCGACCGTGCCTACCAGCGCACCGGTCCTAGTAATCTGATTGGAGCCCTCCAGGCGGGCGAGACCGAAGTCGAGTATCTTGACGTGTCCCGCGTCGTCCACCATGATATTCCCCGGCTTGATGTCACGATGGACAACACCCGCCTTATGAGCCGCCTGCAGCCCCCGGCAGACCTGGGTTGTCACGTCAAGGCTCTTCTCGCAATCGGGAGGGCCCTGTTCCAGCAATCGCTCCAGCGTCTTTCCGGCTACATGTTCCATCGTCATAAAGACGTGGCCGTCGCTTTCAGCAACCTCGTAAATGGTCACAATGTTGGGGTGGTTGAGGGCGGCCGTAGACTGGGCTTCCTGCAGAAAACGCAACTTTACGACCTCATCGGGCTCGCACCGGGCGGCGACTGTTTTCAACACAACGGAGCGTCCCAGCCGGCTGTCCGTGGCCAGGTAGACATCTCCCATCCCCCCGGAGCCGATTTTTTCCTCAATTCGGTAGTGACCGATCGTTGACCCTTTTGTGAAGGACACTTGCTTCCTCTCCGTTATTCGTGGTTGCCCCCGGCACTAACGTGTGCCACACCGTGCCTTTGCCGATACGGGTTCATCACCGCGATACCGGGGCGACATGACCTGCCGTCACCTGCATGGCCGGCGGGACCACCAATAGACGCACGTGACCCTGGCGACAGGTACCTCGTAATCTTATCGTCACGCTATCTACGCCGGCTTAGCGTCGACAGCGGTTCCTCAGGGCCGCGGCTGCTGGAGTTTTGCACATTCCTGACCTCCATCCCGTCATGATACGACTTCTTTACTCCCTCCAGCGATAGCTGCACTCAGGCGAATTTGGGGTTGAATGGCATCTGGGCCTGGTGGTCGGCAGGTTCCCGCCTGCGGGGATCTCAGACGAGCCGCACCCGACCCCCCTCAAGCAGATACAGGCTCTCTGAGACGTTCTCCACGAATGTTCTGTCGTGACTGATGACCAGGAACCCGCCCTGGTAAGATTCGAGAAGCCTTTCCAGTACTTCGACTGACTCGATATCGAGGTGACTGGTCGGCTCGTCCAGCAGGAGGAACTCGGCTCTGTCAAGCAGACAATGAACGATAGCTGCACGCATCAGCTCACCCTGGGAGAAACGCCCGAGGGGATCCTTTGTCTTTTCCCTGCGGATCAGGGCTGCGCCCAGGTACTGTCGAACGGTGGTCTCGTCGCAACCCAGGGTTGCGAAGTTGTCCAGCAGTCTCTCCTTGCTGAAGAAGCCCTCCAGCCCCTGGGCGAGATATCGCAGTCTCACTTTGTCATTGAGATAGCAAGCGCCCACGGTGGGCTCAAGCCGGCCGGTGATGAGTTTGAGGATTGTTGATTTGCCGGCCCCGTTGGCGCCCATAAGACAGAGCTTGTCGGAGGTCGTTGCCGCGAGGGTCACGTTTGCAAGCAGGTTGGGATGCCGACTCTCATAGCGGAAACCGGCCTCCGCGAGAGCGAACACTCGGCGGCGTTTCACCTCATAAGGTGGAAAGCGAAGACTAACGTTCTTGGGAATAAACGGCCTGGTTTGGTGGAGTCGCTCCATTTCCTTTTCGGCTTTGCGACCGGCAATCTGGGCACGCCTGGCCAGCTTCTTCGACAGAGTCGAGATATGAGCTTTGGCTCGTCTCGCGCCGCGTTTCTGCTTTTCTTTCCTGTCGGCCCAGCCGGCCTTGCGCTGCCGGTCTTGCTGAAGTTGGCTGATTTTCCGCTTGATTTGCCCCGCCTTTTTCCGGCGCGACTTGAAGTCCGAGGTCTTGATCGACCATGCCTGCTGGAATCCGCCGACTGTGTGAAAGATACCGTTGGTCGTGATGAAGATAGTGCGGTCGGCCAGGTTGTCGGTTAACGTCCGGTCGTGTGTGACCAGGACAAGCCCCTTGCCTGAGGCCTTGAGGCGGGCGACGTATCCCTCAAACGCGGTGATGCCGTCGATATCGAGGTAGTTGGTCGGTTCGTCGAGCAAGTACAACTCAGCGTCCGTGATGAGTGTGCGGATAACGGCAGCTTTCTGGAGCTCACCGTCGGACAGGTGCTCGCCCGTCGACAGTCCTCCGGTGTGATCAAAGCTCTCCTGCAACCGGGCTTCCAGCGATACCTTTTCATAACTGAGTTCGTCTGTGGTTGCCTGGAAGTCGTCTTTACGAAGCTTCTGGGGAAGATGAGCGACAACAATCCCGGGAGCGATATCGATATGACCGGACATAATGACATCGTTTCTCAGCAGGTAATCACGATCTTTCCGGGACTCGGCTATCAGCACGTTCAGCAGGGTCGACTTACCGCACCCGTTGGCGCCGATAACGGCCAGAAGTTCGCCCGCCGTGACCGAAAACGAGATACCCTCAATCACCGTGTTTCCGGTGTACGCTATGGACAGGTCTCTTGTATTGACCAGCATATTATGTGACATATATTCAAACCTGTTGTTTGTAAGACAAGACGCTTCCTGCTTAGGGACACGACTGCCCCGCACCCTTGAGCAGGAGTTGATCTCATGGCAGCGCCCGGCATCGCCGAGCGTCCTGAAGTCGATTATGTGGGTTATTTGATCTTCATGCCGCTAAGTCAGTGAGGCGGTAGGATCAGAGGGACACACTACCAGTACTCTGTTAAACCAAGCTACCTTGTTTGTTCACAGTATACGCAATAGCGGTGGATTGTAAACAGGTTTTAAGTGTGATCCCGCCGGCAGGGCCGGGTGTGACCGTCGAAGGGGAGGGTTATCGACCCTGTCGGCCGTGGCTGTCGTTGAACTGTGCTACTAACGCGTCGATCTTTTCGTCATCCCAGCCGTGTTGCCGGGCTAGTTCAGCCAGGGTGCCCCAGAACGGTTCGCCGCAGACCACGCAGGGGAGGCCGTGATTAATCAGGATGCCTACGGCGTCAGGGCGGGCCTGGACAAGTTCGTCGATTGGAATGTCGCGCGAAATCATCAGCGCCTACCCCGCCAGGTGTTTCTTCTCGGCCAGCTTCCGTTTTAGTTCTTCAATAACATCTGTCGGCGTGGGGTTAACCTCATTGAGAATGGCCAGGTAGTAAGAGGCAAAGTCAGCTATCTGGATGAGACTGAACATCCGCTCCAGTCGTGATGAACCTCGCGAGTGCAGTTCGATGTATTCCACGTCCCGTTTCTGGATCATCTCCTTGACGATATTCATCCGCGTTCGGATTTGCGGATGATCCTCAGCATCGCGCAGGACCACGACGGCCAGATGCTCCTTGTGTTTTTCCACGAGGGGCGACCAGCCGACCAGTTCGTTGTGGTTGAATTCGGAGAAGACGTTGGCAAACGCGAGCGTCTTGGCGTTTTCGCAGACCTGGCCTTTGAACCTCAGAGCGACAGCGTTGGTCAACGTAGGGCCGCCGTAGATGATCGGAATCCTGCCGTGAATCCGCTGGGCAACGTTCTTGGCGGGGTTCTGCTCGGTGGGAATATCCTCAATGTAGGCCTCCCGATACGTCTGTAGTCCCTTGATGACAGTCTCGATCTCCGAGGTGACATTCTTGATAAGCCCCACCTTCTCGAAGAACATCATCAACGGCACGAACAAATACCCCAGCGCCGCCCGTGGCTTAAGCCCCCCGGGGACCACCGCTATCGGTATCTGGTTAAGATCGCAGATGTCTCCGAGAAGCCCGCCGGTGCTGATGGCGGCGACCATCGCCTTACGGGTGAGGGCGTCCTCTACGGCCGATATGGTTTCCTCGGTATTGCCGCTGTAGGACGAGGCCAGGACCAGAGTCTCATCATCGACATATTCGGGAAGCACGTAGTGCCGACATATCTCAAACGGCACCAGCAGCTTTGAACTCAGGAATGTCCGGGCCAGTTCGCCGCCGATTGCCGAGCCGCCCATGCCCACGATTACAATGTTCCTGATCTCGCGGAAGTCATCGGCGCTGATCCGCCAGCGGTGGGCAATCTTCAGCACCTCGGCCATTTGCTCAGGCAGGTCGAAGATCCTGTTGTACATGTTTTCAGGGTCATGCTCCCGGATTTTCTCAACGTCGTTAAGAGTCGTCAATGTTGGTTCCTCTATGCGTGAGTTTTCTTTTTTTCCAGTTCCGTGCGGTAGTTCTCCAGCTTACGCTTGACCGACTGCTGCGATCGGCTTGAAATGACCGGGCCCACCAGGTGATGGACCAACTGCGAATCAATCCTTTTCACGGCGCGGCACAGGTCAAAGATCCGGTTGGGGTTCATCGACAACTGGTCGACCCTCATGCCGACAAAGAGAGGCAGCGCCAGGATATCGCCGGCTACTTCACCGCAGATGGAGACCGGCTTGCCCGCTCTGATACAGGCCGCCACGGTTCTGTCTATCAGGCTGAGAACCGACGGATGATACGAGCTGTAGAGTGCGGCGACTCTCCTGTTTGTTCGATCGGCGGCCATCGTGTACTGGGTCAGATCGTTGGTACCGATGGAGATGAAATCGACCCTTTGAGCGAGGACCTCGGCCGTCATCGCCGCGGCCGGGATCTCGATCAGGATCCCCACCCTGATACTCTCGTCATACGGGATACCCGACCGTCGAAGTTCCAGCTTGGCCTGCGAGATGAATTTCCCCGCCTTTTCCAGCTCGGAGAGTTCAGTAATCATCGGCAGCATGATCCCTAAGTTTCCGAGGGTCGATGCTCTGAGAATGGCCTTGACCTGGGTCTTGAAAACGGCGCTCATGTCGAGCATGGCGCGAATGCCGCGCCACCCGAGGGCCGGATTGTCCTCCTCCGGCCAGGAGCCGTCACCGATCATCTTGTCGTAGCCCATATCGAACGTCCTGAGCACGACCGTCGTTTCGGAGAACTTATGGGCGATTTGCTGATAGCACTGATACTGCGTCTCTTCGTCGGGGAAGCTGTTTTCCGCCAGGAACAGGAATTCGGTGCGGTAGAGGCCGACGGGAATACGCTGCTGCGCCAGGATGTCATCGATCGGTCCCGGGAGTGACAGGTTGGCGGCCACTCCGATTTCCCTGCCGTCGCGGGTGACCGGCGGAATCCGGCTCAGCTTCTTGATCCGGGTGACGAGTGCCGGGCCATATCGCTTTTTCCGCTTCTTGTATTCGGACCATTCCTCGTCGGTCGGGTTTACGATCACGTCTCCGGTGGCGCCGTCAAGGATCAGCCGGCAGCCGTTGGGCACCCTGGTCCAGGCCCGGTCGGCGACTAGCACGGGAAGCATGAGAGAGCGGGCGATGAGAGCCATGTGTGAGTCGGCTCCGCCTTCGGCGACCAGAAAACCAACAACTTTCCGCTGCCGGTAGCTGACGATTTCCCCCGGGGTGAAGACCTTGCCCACCAGAATGGTGTTAGGCGGGAACTTCAGGTCGCATTTCTCGAAGCCGCTCAGGTTGGAGAGAATCCTGCGAGCAACCGCCTCGATATCCTGCGCCATGTGGCGCATGTAGGTGTCGCTCGACCTTTTCAAGGGCGCCACCGTGCGCCCGACAAGACTGTTGTAGACGAATCCGGCGTTGCGCTTTCGAGACCGGATCTCGCGCTTGACCTGTTCGAGGAACTCGTAGTCGCTGACGATGAGGAGTTGGGCGTCAAGTATCTTAGCCACCGGGCCGGTAAGTTTCCTGCCTGCTGATTCCTTCAGGGAGCGCAGTTCAGCGACACTCTTGCCCACGGCCCTTTCGAGGGTATCGGTCTCGGCCTGAATACGCGACGGCGGCACCGGGATTTCGGCTATTTGAAGATCGCCCGGCATCACTACCCGTGCCCACCCCAGCACAATGCCGCTCGATACAGCGGTTCCCTTGAGTCTTTTGCGCTTCGAAGTCATCAAATATCCGTTCTCAGCCGCGGTGGCGGATGAGTAAACTACACTCACACAATTTATTATATGGAAACCGCAGGAAGGAAGGCAAGAATAATGTTGTCAGTCCTCGCCGAAGCCTGATTCGATGACCTTGACCAGCGCCTCGAGCGCCTCTTCCTCGTCAGGTCCATCGACTTCGATCTCGATCCTTGATCCCATTTCGGCCGCCAGCATTATCACCCCCATGATTGACTTGCCATTGACACGTATCCCGTCCTTGATCAGGAAAACCTCCGATTCGTACTTCCCCGACGTGGTGACGAGCAGCGCTGAAGGCCGGGCGTGCATGCCAAGTCGATTTCTTATGGTGACAGTCCTGCGTGTCATTGGTAGTCATCGCTCAGAGCGAATCGTTTCCCGGAAAGCTCCCGCACCACCCCTTTCAGTTCCAGGGCCAGAAGCAACTCCATAAGTTCCGTCACGGGAAGGCTGGTAGCCCTCGATAACTGGTCAATCTGCATCGGGCCCGAGGCAAACAGGTTGGTGATTTTTGTTTCTCCTTCGGTCATGTCAGGCAGTCGCGAGAACTTCCGGGCCAGAATCTCTCCCTTCAGAGTGGGCAGTTCGGCAAAGATATCATCTGTGGAGGTCGTCAGGCGGGCGCCCTTTCTGATCAGTTCGTTGGTCCCCTCGCTCATACGGGCGCCGGGCGGGCCGGGGACAGCAAAAAGCTCCCTTCCCTGCTCCAGGGCGTGTGAGGCCGTGATGAGCGCGCCGGACTTGCGACCCGCCTCAATCACCACGACACCCTCGGAGAGACCGGAGATAATGCGGTTTCGCTCCGGGAAGAAAGCTCGGTCCGGATGTGTGCCCGGCAGGTATTCGGAATAAACAGCTCCGTGTGTCTTTATCCGCTCCGCCAGGGAACGGTTTGATGACGGGTAGACGATATCCAGGGAACATCCCCACACGGCCACCGTTTTTCCATTTCCCTCAAGAGCCCCCAAGTGGGAGTCTGAATCGATCCCTTCAGCCATCCCGGACACCACTGTGATACCTGCCCGGGCCAGCACCGACCCTAACTGACGAGCGAACAGGCGGCCGTTTTCGGTGGGATGACGAGTCCCGACGACAGCGATCATCCGCTCGTCGGACGGCGTCGCGTCGCCCAACCGGAACAGAAGGGGCGGGGCGTCAGCAATTGCCTCAAGTGAGCGTGGGTATTCCGGATCGCCGGCAAAAAGAACCGCCCACCCCAACTGAATGACCCGCGAGGCAAGAACGCGCGCCTGTGAGCCGTCGAATCGCTCCTTGACATCGCTGGCCTGGGTTCGAGAAATCCCCTTGATGGCTGCAAGTTGCGACACAGGCGCCGAGAGAACCGCCGACGGAGACCCGAAAGCGTCGACAAGTTTCCCGTAGCGGGTTCTGCCGATGCCGGGTATCCTGAGCAGCCCAATGGCGTCAGCCAGGCGTTCTTTCAATTCGCTGTTGATCAAGCTGTCGCTCTACCTCCAGGAGGAATTCCTCGGCCCCCTTACCGGTTACCGCCGACAGGCAAAGGTAGCCGCCGCCAAAATTGTTGGAAAGTTTTTTCAGGTTGCTTTCAGTCACGGTATCGATCTTTGTGATGACCACAAACGAAGGCCGGTCAAGAAGCGTATGATCGAAATCGGCCAGTTCCTGTTGCAAGACACCAAGCGTCTGGAGAACGTCCGGCTCATTCACGTCTATGATGTAGACAAGCAGCCGGGTTCGCTGAATGTGCTTGAGGAACTGGCGGCCGAGTCCCTTGCCGGTAGCGGCGCCCTTGATCAGGCCGGGGATATCGGCCATCACACAGGACTTGAACTCCCTGAGCCTGACAATCCCCAGGTTCGGCACTAAAGTCGTGAACGGGTAGTCGGCGATCTTGGGTCTGGCGGCTGAAAACGCGGCCAAGATGGTCGATTTGCCCGCATTCGGTTGTCCTACGAGGCCGACGTCAGCCAGCAACTTCAACTCCAACGCTATCTTCCGCTTCTCGCCGGCTCGGCCGGGTTGAGCCTCGCGGGGAGCCTGGTTCGTGGGTGATTTGAAATAGGCATTGCCACGGCCGAATGTCCCTCCCCGTGCAATGATCTCTCTTGCGTCCGGGTCGTCGAGGTCGGCGATCATTGCCCTGGTCTCGCGGTCAATTACCATCGTGCCGACCGGCAGCCGCAGTTCCGTGTCGTTACCGGACTTGCCCGTCTTGAGCGAACCCTCGCCGGGTCTCCCATTTTCCGCCCGATAGTGCCGCCGGTACCGGTAGTCGAGTAACGTGGACAGATTCGGGTCGGCCACAGCCACGATATCCCCGCCCCGGCCTCCGTCGCCGCCATCGGGACCACCCTTGGCTGCGTATTTCTCCCTGCGGAATGACACGCAACCGGCTCCACCGTCGCCGGCTGCCACCTCTATCTCAACGTAGTCGACAAACACCGCTCGCAATATCCCATCCACCCCGGGGAAAGTCAATCACCGATTGGGTATTGAGCGTCGGTTGGCGGGCCCGGTTTTCGTTGCACAGGGCGGTTGACGGCAAAACACCATTGGCATATATTCTGAGCATGGCCAGAACCAATACCGGGGAGCAACAGCCGGCTCCCACTCTGAACCAGCGAAAGCGACAGTTCTACGAGGATACATTCCTCGTCCTGGGCCGTTACTGTCTCAAACTGGGTTTATCGCCCAATTTCCTGACGGCAGTCTCGGCCGTGTGCGCCATTCTCTCCGGAGTCTTCTTCTGGAAGGGGCTGATGCTCTGGGGTGTGTTCTGGATGCTGGCGGCGGCCTTCACGGACATGCTGGACGGCAGCACCGCCCGCGCCGGAAAGATCGATACCGTCTTTGGTGGGATATTGGATCACGTTTCAGACCGCTACGGCGAGTTTTTCATCTTGGCGGGTATCACACTGTCCGGAGCGGTTCATCCGGGTTGGGGGCTCTTTGCGCTATTCAGTATGATTATCGCCAGCTACACGAGAGCTGCAGCCGAATCGATAGGTAAGATGGAGAATTGCGCCGTCGGCATCATGGGGAGGCTGGAGAAGTTCATCCTGATTGTCGCCGGGTCCATCCTGGAGCATTACCTACCGACCGGCACCTGGCCCCGGGGTGGCTGGCTGGAGTTCGCGCTTATAATCGTCGGTGTGACTTCGTTTATCACTGCTATTCAGCGTCTGCTCTATGCCAGGAAGGTACTCGGCAAAAAGCGGGAAGTGTAGCTGGTGGCAACCAAGTTTGGGCGTATCTTCCAGAAACAGTTAAGGCACCACGTGATCTTGAGGCGCAAGATCGAACGTGAATTGATCAAATGTTCACGACAGCTTAGGCGACTTAAAAGGAAATCCCAACTGGATACACACATCATACTTCTGGTGGATTTCCTGTTAGAGATCAATCAGGCTGTTACGGAATGCTTCAAACTTGGCTATGTCTCTTCTGGGCTGCACGAACTGCGATTGGCACAAGAGATCTCTCACAAGCTACTGGCAATACAACTCAAGCCACAACTAGTAGGTAAGAAGAAAGTGTCGGCACGAGAAGTCCGGGATGTTCTAAAAGAGCAGGGACTTGCGGACTGGAAAGGAGCATATAATCGATTGTCGATGGTTTCCCATCACTACAAACAATTCTTGGAAGAGTGGTATCCTAGTATGCGCATAAATGCCAGCATAGCAGAATCCGACATTGAGTTTCTGAAATACTGGTTAACTGTGTTAAACATTCTCAATATGAAGGCTTTGGCGGTACTGTTAACTCAATTGAAGCCCCACGTTGGTGCTGGCGATGACACCTTGTTCTCTCGATGGAGCAAACTGGACCGGGCTGTACAAGCGGACTGGCGAGCATCGGACGAACTACTAAAGGCCATTCGTCTGAATCATTCTTTCGAGGGCAACACATGATCACCGCTATCGGCAACCCGGTATACGACTATATCAAAACGAAAAAGGTCGAGCCGGACGGGCGCGTCCTCTCCGGCTGCTCTACCAACGCCGCCCTGGCCCTGGCCAAGATGGGCGAGCAGGTCAGACTGGTGGGCGCTGTGGGCGACGACTTCAAAAGCCATTTCATCGCCGAACTGGCCCGGTACGGCATTGAGCATGAAATCATACCCTCCGACGAGACGGGCGGCTTCTCCCTGATTTACTATGACGATTTCGGCAACCGTTCCCTCGACCTGTTGGGACGTGCCGCCAACATAGACGCGATTGATCCGGGGTGGTACCGGGATGCAACGGCTGTGCTCATCGGGCCGATCCTTGGCGAAGTATCGTTTGACGGCATAAGAGACATTCGTGGTGATTTCGACGGGTTGTTCTTCTGTGACCCGCAGGGATTGATTCGTGGCGCCGATGAGAACGGCCGCATCTACCATGAAAAGGCGGATGGTATACAGGACATCCTTCGCGTGTTCGATATCGTCAAGCCGAATGAGTTGGAAGGACGGATTCTGACCGGGATTGACTGCCGTCACGACCCCTACGAGGCGGCACGCATAATCAAGTCGTGGGGGCCAAAGGTGGTTATCGTCACGCTGGCCGAGCTGGGTTCCCTGATCTTTGACGGCCACGAATATATTGAGGTGCCCGCCTATGGCATTGACCTGCTTGACTCCACCGGAGCCGGTGATACATACATGGCCGGGTTTACGTTTGAGTATCTCAAGACGGGAGGGGACCTTCGACGAGCAGGCTACTTCGCTTCCAGCACTTCGTCTGTGATGATCGAAAACACAGGGCCGGATTTCTCCATGACCGAGGGCATGATCCGCGAGCGCCAGGAGAGCCTGTTGACCCTGCGGGATTTCAGGCTTGACGTCGGCGTCAACCGGTAGGCAGGGACGCCTGAGGGCTCAACTCACTTTCTCTGTCATACCGTGGGCGGCAGACCTCCCGGTCTGCCCCGGGATCAGACATCTGTCAACGGGCAGACGAGGGCGTCTGCCGCGCACAAAAGCGTCGCCGGTGGGCCCGATCAGTGAGACGAAGCTGGGCGGCAAGCTGTACTAATGCGGGCAACCGCGGACACTACGCCTTGATCCCGTCGAAGAGGAAGGAAATAAGGTACTCCTGCATGTCGTGGCGCGGGAGTCGCTGTCCGGCATATTGTCCTTCCACGAGGGCGCTGATAACCAGCGCCGTCAAGCGCCCCGTCAGTTCCACGTCGAAGTCGCCCCGAATCTCACCGGTTTGCTCGCCGCGAGCGATTATCTCGGTCACATAGCCGCTGATATGCCGCTCTATGTCAATTCCCTCGAGCTTAACCGCGGCATGATCTATGGCGTTCGTGACAAAGAGGTAGAACCGCTCCTCTTGCCGAGACAACCTGGAGTCGACCGTCAACGCCTGATAGAGAGATCGCAGCCGGTCCGAGGCCAGCACGGCACGTTCATTCAATCGCAACTCAGCCATCCACCAGGCCAGAAAGTCGTCAAAGACAAGCACCGTGAACTCCAGCAGATGGCTCTTGGACGGGAAATACTGAAAAAACGAACCCTTGGAGATGGCGGCCTCACGGCACAGTTCGTCCACCGACAGGCCGTCGTACCCGTACTCGCCGAGCAGCCTGATTGCAGCCTGGTATATCTGGTTTTTCTTCTCGGGCGAAAGGCGGCGGAAAGTGTCAGCGACGATTCCGCGCGCCACCAGTCTCACCACTATGTTTTCATCCAGCATCGGCGCTGTCTCCACGTATTACCGGGCCGGGCGCACCGGCGACACGGGCCCGTCCCGGGTAGTTGTCCTTGATGACCATCTGGTCATAGAATATATACTAATGATATAAAAAGGCAAGGAGAAGCCGGTTTTCATTTGACACCACCACGGGCGCTCTCTATCATGGCGACCGACAGGCTGTCAGGTAACGGACATGAGAGCGGGAAAGGATTCCATACTATGGGTAAGGTACGCGTAGCCATAATCGGTGTCGGCAACTGCGCCTCGTCGCTGGTGCAGGGAGTTGAGTTTTACAAGAAGGCCAAAGATGATGACTTTGTTCCGGGACTGATGCACGTCAACCTGGGCGGTTATCACATTCGCGATATTGAGTTCTCCGCCGCCATCGACATTGACAAGAACAAGGTGGGCAAAGACCTCTCCGAAGCCGTCTTCACCAGGCCGAATAATACCTACGTGTTCTCCAAGGTACCGAAGTGCGGTATCATCGTGCAGCGGGGCATGACCCACGACGGCCTGGGGTACTATCTCTCACAGGTCATAGAGAAGGCTCCCGGGGACACTGTGGATATCGCCAAGCTGCTCAGGGAGAGCAAGACAGATGTTGTCGTCAGCTACCTTCCGGTCGGTTCCGAGGAAGCGACCAAGTGGTACGTGGAGCAGATTCTCGAGGCCGGCTGCGGCTTCGTAAACTGCATCCCGGTCTTTATCGCTAGGGAGCCATACTGGCAGAAGCGGTTTAAGGAGAAAGGTCTCCCGGTTATCGGCGATGACATAAAATCGCAGGTCGGCGCCACTATCGCGCACCGGGTGCTGACGCGGCTGTTCCTGGAGCGCGGCGTAAAGCTGGACCGGACCAGCCAGCTTAACGTGGGCGGAAATACCGATTTTCTCAACATGCTGGAGCGCTCGCGGCTGGAGTCTAAGAAGATATCCAAGACCAACGCCGTCACCAGTCAACTCACTTACGACATAGGACCGGGCAACGTCCACATAGGCCCGTCTGACTATGTCGAATGGCTGAGCGATCGCAAATGGGCTTATATCCGCATGGAAGGGACCACGTTCGGCGAGGTCCCGCTGAATGTGGAGCTGAAGATGGAAGTATGGGACAGTCCCAACTCCGCCGGTGTAGTGATCGATGCCATCCGCTGCTGCAAGCTGGGGCTGGACAACGGCCTTTCCGGAGCCTTGATAGAGCCCTCGGCCTACTTCAAGAAATCGCCGCCAATTCAATACACCGACGACGAGGCGCGGCGACTCACGGAGGAGTTCATCGCCAAATACGGCTGGAAACAGGCCGCTCGAAAGCCGCGCAAAGTGAAAGTCGCTGCCAGGAAGGTTACTGTCCGGAAGCCGGCCGTCAAAAACAACGCCACCGCGACGGCAGCGAAAAAGCGGGTGGTGACCAGAAAAAAGTAGTGTCTGCCTGTGCTATTTGCTAATATGACCGGCGATTGATCGAGTCGCCGGTTTTTCATGGGAGTTTCCCAAGCTTGGGTGTCCGAATGAGCGTCAGGCCAGCCAGAGGACTCTTCGTTACCTTCGAGGGGATTGACGGGTGTGGGAAAACCACCCAGGCTGTTTTGACGTACCAGTATCTTTCCGGCCACGACCACCAGGTGAAGCTCCTGCGCGAACCGGGCTCGACAAGGACTGCCGAGAGGATCAGAAAGATACTCCTGGACCGTCGTCTTACCATCGAGCCGGCTACCGAACTTCTCCTTTATGAGGCGGCCCGTGCGGAGATAACCGCTCGGGAGATTGTCCCCTTCCTCTTCCAGGGCAAAATGGTACTGTGTGACCGCTTCTACGACAGTACGACCGCTTACCAGGGTTACGGCCGGAAAATGGATGTCAGGATGGTGCGTTCCCTGCACCGAGTGGCGGTGGGCGATCTCAAGCCGGATCTGACCATGCTTCTGGATATCGACCCCCACCTGGCCCTGTCCCGTTTGGGAAACCAGCGGGATCGGCTGGAAACCCAGTCTCACGCCTTCTTTGACCGTGTTCGGCGCGGATTCCTGGAGATTGCCCGGAAGGAAAGAAGGCGCGTGAAGGTCATCGATGCTTCCCGGTCGATTGAAGACATCTTCAGCGACATCAGGAAGATACTGGCCAGAAGGATCGAGATCACATGAGTCAATCCGCTCCCGTGCTGGATCGCCGCTCGGTTTTCGTGTCCCTGGTCCTGGTTACGCTAATGGTGCTTGTCATCGGGGGCATGGCAATCTACGTGCTCTCCGACCCGGGTATTGAGCCGGCCTACCGGTTGGTCGCGGCGGCCATACACATCGAGAAAAACTACCACGGCCAGGTCGACTGGGATCGGCTGGTGGTCGCCGCTCGCCGGGCCATTACCGGCCGCCTCGATCGCTACACGGACTACGTAACATCGTCCGCATTCAGCCGCATGGAGGAACAGGAGTCGGGCGCATACGGCGGCATCGGCGTGACCGTGATCGCCGATGAGAGAGGTCTCCTGATTGTGTCGGTGCGCGAGAACGGGCCGTCCGATGAGGCGGGCCTGCTGACCGGTGATATTATCGTCACGGCTGACTCGCGCGATTTCGCGGCTATGAGCCTGTCAGAAGCCTCCGCCGTTCTGCGCGGTGAAGAAGGAACGGCCGTGGCCCTGAACGTCTACCGCCCGGTCGACCGGGACACTCTCAACGTGACCGTTGTTCGGCGCCGGATACCGTTTGTGCATGTTCCGTATGCCGGCCTTACGCCGGACAGCGTGGTGTACATAAGGCTGCTCGATTTCGACTCGGGCGCGGCGGACGATGTCCGGGCCGCCGTTGATTCCCTTGTGGCCGATTCCACAAGAAACTCCAGGGGGCTTATCCTTGATCTTCGTGGCAACCCGGGAGGCCTTCTTGTCGAGGCCTGCCGGACGGCGGATCTCTTCTTAGGAGAGCATCAGTTCGTTGTCGGCACCGAGGGCCGGTCCCGCTGGAGTGCGGGGGCGTACTTCGCCACCGGCGAGGACCTTGCCGCCGGTTTGCCCATGGCGGTCATTGTCGATCGGGGTTCGGCCTCTTCAGCGGAGATTGTGGCCGGGGCGCTACAGCAGGCCGGGCGAGCGGCCCTGGTGGGTGATACCACCTTCGGCAAAGGACTGGTTCAGACGTATATCCGTTTTCTCGACGGCGACGGCCTCCGCTTGACCGTTTCGCGATACTACCTGGACGGTCCGGTGTACCTCAACGATTTCGACTCCACCCTCAACGACGTCGGGCACGGATTGGTTCCGGACTTCTACTGCGAGTCGGCACGAGGACGCAGTTTTCCCCGGGCCCTGGAGAATTCGCTTCTCCTTCAGCGTTTTGCCGGCGAGTACCAGAACGAGATCATCGATCGAACGGGCGAAGACGGTATGATCGAGCTGTGGAGCGCCGAGGTAGCTGCCTTTGCCGCTTGCGAAGGGTTCACCTACCAGACCCCGCGCACCGAGCTCATCGCCGGCATGGTGGAGCTCGCGGTTTCCGATAGCGCTTCTAATGATGTCAATACTGCCCTGGCGGGGCTGCTGGCCGCCTCTCGACACGAAGATGAACGGCAGTTTTACATTCACCGCGGCTACATCTATTCGAGGCTGAAGGAGATTGCTTTTCAACGGAAATACTCCACTACCCGCGCCTACCGTGAAGTGATCGTGCGGGAGCACCCGGCGGTTGTGTTGGCTGTTGATATCGTTCTTGGCAGGTGAAGGGTCGATGACCCTGACTCAAGATCACCTGTCGCCTGACCGATGCTCCGTGAGGTGGTTCTTTCCGGTGGTGGTTTCGCATCGGAAACAGGATTACGCGTATAACTGATTATGAAAACAGCAGTATTCTGCGATTTCGACGGTACTATCGCGCGACGGGATATCGGTTACCATCTGTTTCGCCATTTCTCCGGCGGCAGGAACGATGAGTTGGTGCCCAAGTGGAAGAGCGGTCAACTGACAACCCGTGAGTGCCTGCTTCAGGAGGCGGCGATGGTAACAGCCACGCCACGGGAGATCTACCGCTTCCTTGACGGGTTCGAACTGAATCGCGGGTTTGTCGAGTTTGTGCGGCTCTGCAGAAATCGGAAGACCGATCTCATCGTAACCTCCGACGGCCTCGAGTTCTACATTCGGTATGTGCTGAAACGGCACGGCATCAGCGGCCTTCCCGTTCTGGCCAACGTTGGAAAACTCCACGGGGGGCGGTTGACGGTGGAATTCCCCTACGAAAACAAGTCCTGCGATCGCTGCGGGAGTTGCAAGGGGGAACGTATCCGCGAGTACCGATCCGGGAATGCCTCCACGCGAATCGTATTTGTGGGCGATGGCTATTCTGACGCCTGCGCCACCACCGAAGCCGACCTGATTTTCGCAAAAAAAGACCTTGTCGAATACTGCCGGGAAAACAATATTGGCTTTGTAGAATATGAAGATTTTTTTGATGTCGCCCGTCACATGATCGAACAGGGCTACCTGGCTGCACGCGGGCTGAAGCAGGCGAACGGAGCAACTCAATGAAGGCGATCATAATGGCCGGCGGGTTTGGCACCAGGCTCAGACCCCTTACCATAAACCTGCCCAAGCCGATGGTGCCCGTCGGTAATCTCCCCATGATGGAGCATGTCGTGTCGCTGCTGGCTCGGCACGGCGTCAGTCAGATCACATCATTGTTATATTTCCAGGGTGACAGGATTCGGGACTATTTCAAAGACGGGGGCGCCTTCGGTGTCAGCATGGACTACGTCCAGACTGATGATGACTACGGCACTGCCGGCGCCGTACGGTACGCCCTTGAGACGGCCCTCGAACCGGTCCTGGTAATCTCGGGCGATCTGGTGACCGATTTTGATCTCACGGAGGCGATCCAGTGGCACCGCGAGAAAAGCTCACAGGCGACGTTGCTGCTCACACGCATGGAGAATCCACTGGCCTACGGCATTGTGATAACAGCCGGAGACAGCAGAATCGTCCGTTTTCTTGAGAAACCATCATGGGGGGAGGCCTTCTCCGACACCATCAATACGGGCATCTACCTGCTGGAACCGTCGGCCATAGACCTCATCCCGCCCCGCACCAACTTCGATTTCTCCCGGAACCTTTTCCCTCTTATGTTGTCCCGGGACATAGGCCTGTATGGCAAGGTCATGCAGGGCTACTGGAAGGACGTCGGCAACGTCGGCGAGTACCGCCGTGTTCATATGGATCTGTTCGAGCGCAAAGTCACATTGAACTTCGGGGGGACCGCCGCCACGGCCGAGAGCGTCGCCGTTTACCAGGGGGCCAACGTTCAGATTGAAGCGGGAGCCGAGCTTACCGGCACCGTTATCCTCGGCAACGACGTCCTGGTGGGATCGGGAACGAAACTGCATAATTGCGTCATCGGCAATCGCAGCCGCGTCGGGGCCGCCTGCAGCCTGACCAACTCGGTTATCTGGGAGGATTGTAGTATCGGCATCGAGGCTGTCATGAACAACGCCGTCGTCTGTAACCACTCGGAGATCGGACGCAATGTCCAGTTGCTTGACGACGTGATCGTCTCCGACGATTGCGTGATCGGGGACTCCGCCACCGTGAAGGCCAACTGCAAAATCTGGCCGGGCAAGGCGGTCGATCCGGGGGCAATCGTCTCCACCTCTATGGTCTGGGGAGAGAAGTGGAACCGGGAACTGTTTACGGACTCCAAGGTCACCGGACTGGCCCTGACCGAGATCACACCGGAAATGCTGGTGAAACTGGGAGCCGCCTTTGGGGCACTGATGGGCCAGGGTAACGCTGTTGTCACCAGCCGCGATGCCTCGGCCACTTCACGCCTGTTGAAGCGGGGGTTGATATCGGGCCTTCTGTCGGCGGGAGTAAACGTATCGGATCTCGAGATGCTGCCTATCCCCGTTGTACGGTACGGTTTGAGCCGCGGTAACTACAAGTCGGGCATCTACATCCGCCACCATCCCCTGGACTACCGCCAGATCGACTGCATCTGCTTCGACGGGTCAGGGCTTGATCTCCCCACGGTGACATCGAAGAAAGTCGAGCGGATGTATTTCGGCGAGGATTTCGAGCGGGCTTCGCTGGACAACATCGGCCACTTGGACATGCCGGAGCGGGTGCTGGAAGACTACCGCGAGGACTTTATGGCCTCAATTGACGGCGACGTGATCAGGCAGGCCGGTTTCAAGATAGTCGTCGATCATTCCAACGGCGCCTCAAGCCAGGTTTTTCCGACTCTCTTCTTCAACCTCGGGATCTCCGCCGTAGAATTGAATGCCAATTTGAACCCGCGCAAATTCTCCGGCTCGCCGGAAGCGGACAGTCAGGCCATTGTGCAACTGTCCTCAATTGTGACTTCACTCCACTGTGACGTCGGATTCCGGCTGAATCCCGCCGCCGAGAAGCTGTCGGTCGTTGACGAGACGGGCAAACCGGTTGACAGCCAGCTTCTCCTTTTGGTGATGACCGATCTGTATCTCAGAACACACAGGACCGGGAAAATAGCCGTTCCGGTGAGCGCCTCCATGGGTGTTGAGGAGATAGCCAAGGATCACGGGGTGGAGGTTATCCGGGTTGCTGACGACCACCTGGCCATGATGGAAGTCCGCCGCCGGGGCGAAGCCGAATTCGTCGGAGGCACCCGGGGGGGGTTCATATTCCCCGGTTTCCAGATGGGCGCCGATGCCATGCTTACGGCTGTCAAGCTGCTCGAACTGATGGCTCGCAACAAGGTCCGTCTTGGCGACGCCCGCCGGAAATTCGAACACCTCGTCCGGCAGGCCGTCTCGGTTCCGTGCCCCTGGTCAAAGAAGGGTACGGTCATGCGCCGACTCATCGTTGGTTCCGACGACCAGCAGCGACAGTTGATCGACGGTGTACGCGTTTTCGATGAAGACGGCTGGGTCCTGGTGACACCCGACCGACTCACGGCGGCGTTCAATATCTTAGCTGAATCAGATTCAACCGAAAAGACGGTCCGGCTGATCAAGCGCTATCGCGCTCGTGTCGAGGAATCCCAACTCAACTGACCTGATAGTCGAAGTTGCCCCTGCGCAGACCCCGCGGTCACCATCGGTGTTGTCGTTTTCACCGGGCACAGCCGGTCACCGCTCGCCGATCTGCTCCAACATCTGTTCCACTGCCGAGCACTGCCGTCGGTGTGAGTACTTCCGGATGGCATCGGCTGCCGCCTGTTCGCCAAGTCTTTCCGACAGCGTCCGATCCCGGGTCAGTTTCAGGAGCGCCTCCGTCAGTCGCTCCACATCCCGAGGCGGAACCAGCAGCCCGCTTACGTTATCCTCGATTATCTGAACCGTACCGCCTTCCGCCGTCCCGATCACCGGCAGCGAACACGCCATAGCCTCAATCGTCACCATGCCGTAGGTCTCCGAATGCGACGCCAGGACAAACATGTCCAGCGCGGCATAGGCGTATTCCACCTGGGCGAGGTACGGCCGCATGTGAACGCAGCCGGTCAGATTCAAATGTGTTATCAGTTCGCGCAAGTGGCGGCTGTAATTCATTTCGTCGTTGGCGGTTTTGTCGCCCACTATCAGAAGATGCAGCGGCTGTCCGGCCGTGTGCACACCGGCGCAGGCCCTGATCAGGACGTCCTGCCCCTTCTTGGGATCAAGTCGCCCGATGATGCCCGCCAGCGGGACTTGATCGGGAAGGTCCAACCGATGTCTGGCTGCTGTCCGCGCCGGTCGGTTGTCGGTAAACCTCTCCAGTTCGATACCGAACGGGATGACGAATATCTTCCGGGGCTCAAGGCGGGTGGTCTGCTTCAGGCGCTTAGCGAACATCGGCAGGGGGGCGACCCAGGCGTCCAGATGTTTGTATTCCCAGGTGTGAAAGAAATCCATCTTGTAACCGCCGACGTGCATGTGCTGCAGGAGGATCAGCTTGAAGAAACCACCGGAGACCTTCTTGGCCAGCACCGACAGAAGCAGATCCTTGCCTAAGTTTATTATCAGCCTGCGGACGTTGTCTTTTCTGCAACGGCGAGCCAGACGGCGGGCATTGACCAGATCACCGTATTTGAAATTGGAGACGACTCGACGGACGGTGAGACCGCCCCCCCTTGCCTTCTTCACTATAATCGACTCGGGATCCCCGTAGAGCACAACCTCCCAGCCGCGATCCCTGAGCCAGACGGCCAGTCTGAGAACATTCATCTCCAGACCGCCCCACGATGTGGAGGAGCAGAGAAAACCGATGCGGTAGTCTTTGGACATTCCGGCTGCCTCGCGCGATCCGGCAGGAAATGAGTCAGCAGTCGCCGACAGTCCTCAAGATCGCATCATGCTCTCGGGTCGGTATTGTCATCGAGAAGTATAGGTACTTATCAACGTCGTGACAAGAGTTCCAGGGGGCGGCGGGACGATCGGCCGGTGTTAAACACACCCGTCGGATCACTGTGTTCCGGTATCGCCTGTGTCCCGTGCGACCTGGTCTTTGTCAGGGCGACCTTTGATGATGATCGCCACCGGAATGAGTACGCAGTAACCGAGAACCAGCAGTACCGGCGCCAATGTAATCGAGCCATAGCCTAAGGCCACATACCCGAGGACAATCACTACCATTGCCAGCCCGAAAATCAGGTAGTTCCTCGGGCCGAACGGCCACTTGATCTCATCGTAGCCATCAGGGGATGGCTTTTTCGAACTGGTTGCCATAATTCAAGCCTCAAAAAAGTCAAAACCTGACGATTGTCAAGACCTTTTAATAATCCACAACGTCCAACTGGTCTCTCTGCTTATACCACGGCCACAACCCGGCGGCCCAGACAAACATCAGCATCTGCCGCACCTCCTCATCGGCGAAGGTGGCTTCAACGAGGGACGTAATGAAAAACACGACCGACCCCAGGAGAGCCGCCAGGCAGAAACGCCGCTCGCTGTCGGAGAATCTGCCGTTGCGCCGCCCAGCCCAGAAATATCCCAGGACCAGAAGCCACATCCCGCCAAAAAACGCCAGCCCCGGCAGTCCCGTAGTGGCGGCGATATTCAGGAGGTCGTTATGAGCGTGGACGTGTTTGCGGTAGTGAGGAATGTCCGGCCTCAGAAGCGCCGTGTAGGCAAACTCAAAGTTCCCCGCGCCAACCCCGAAAAGCGGGTGCTCCCCGGCAATTACGAGAGAGTTTTCCCAGATGAACAGGCGTCCGCCCTCGTAACCTACATCCAGGTCGTTCTTCTTGATATCCCCGAATCGTCCCACCAGCCCGGGTTGAGTCAGTACCACCAGGAAGATGGCCACGACCAGCGTACCGAGGGTTGCCGTGAGATACTTCCGGCCAAGCAGAACTCCCCCCATGACCAGCGTAACGCCAATACCGACCGTAACGCCGCGGCTGTAGGTGAGGATGGTGGCAATCACCGCCAGTAACGAGGCGGTTATCAGGAGAGTTCGTTTGTACGATGAAAGGCGTTTGATGCCGGTAATCCCCAGTCCGAAAATAAAGAGCGCCGCCGTACCGTAATAATTGCCAAACGTCAACCGGTGTGAAAAACTGCCGCGCACTAAGTAACCGTAGTCAGGCGCAGCCACCGGCGGGCTCTCCTTGGTCCAGTGCCATCCGAAGAAGTGTTGCAGCAGGCCGTAGATGGAAATGACCAGGACGCCGACTGCAAAAGCCGTTACCATGTGTTCGCGGTAGCGCTCTTTTGCCAACAGGTAGACACCGACAGGAACAATGCAGAACAGCCAGTCTTCCTTGAGTATCCAGGCCGACCGGGAGGGCGTCTCACCGGCCAGGGCGGCGACAAACTCCCACGCAATGTAGGCGCCTACGAGAACATAGAACGGCTTAAGTGACGACGCGAAGGGATTGTAGCGCCTGCCGACGGCAATGACGACAAACAGGACAAGCGCCAATCCCAGTGACACCTGGGCCAAGGCGATGGAGAAGGTGGAACCCAAAATGAAAAGGGCGAAAAAGAAGAAAAGGGCGTCATCCGAACGCTGCCATCGCCGGGGGTTCATCCGAAAAATCCGCTCTCTACCAGCTCCACCAGGGCGTGTATTATGAACGTGTGCTCTTCCTGGATTCGCTGGGTCGATGTGTGCGGAACGATCAGTGACCGTTCTACCAATTTGCTTACCCGTCCCCCTCGGCAGCCCAGGAGACCTGCCGTAAGCAGCCCACGCTCGCGAGCGGTCTGGGTGGCTTTCACTACGTTGGCCGAGTTTCCCGACGTGGAAATGACGAAAAGCATGTCTCCCTTAGTGCCAAGCCCTTCCACCTGCCGGGCGAAGACATTCTCAAAGCCAAAATCGTTCGCAGCGGCGGTCATCACCGAGGTATCCGTGCATAGAGAAATGGCCGGCAGCGACTGACGAGTCCTGTCGGCTGTGAGTCGAACCACGAGTTCGGCCGCAAAATGCGAGGCGTCGGCTGCCGAGCCACCGTTGCCCGCTATCAGCAGCTTCCCCCCGGAGCCGATCACTCCCGATATCACGGCCGCCATGTCCAGAATCTGCGGGCCTATCTCCTCGACCACCGATTTACGCAGAATAGCACTCTCGTCGGCCGCCTGTCTCAGCCAGGCCAATTGTTCGTCTTTATCCATAGAGCCGGTAACTCCCTGCGGTGTCTTCTACTTGGTGGTCGGTTATAGTCTGTTGTCCCGTGTCCCTTTTCACAATCACTTACTATCCCTCTCAACGATAGAGCAGGCCTCGTGAAACAACTGCTCGGCCATAGTGCCGTTGGCGACAGTCCCCTGCGCAAATGTAGGTTTGCCCCCGCCCCGGCCACCGAACTGCGGCAGAAGTTCTTTTGCTATCTTCCCCACGTCCAACTCGTGATCCCCGATGGCCTGTGAACTTGCAGATGCCATGAAAGTCGGCTTGCCGTCTACCGTGCCCAGGGCGAAGGCGACCGCAGGCTGATTCATCTCCTTGTGAGTGTCTATCCAGCCGGCCATCGTATCCCGGTCGGTGGGGCCGAAATCGTGGGTGTAAACCTCGATCTTGCCTGCCTCGCGTTTGTGGCCGACTGTCCTTGTCCCGCCGGAGAACATCTCGCTCTTGAGCCTCTTGATTTCCTTGTGCAAGTCAGCGGTTTCATCTTTCAACTGCCGCACAGCCTCAAGGCTGTCCTCCTCCTGACGACCCAACAAAGCAGCCGTCTCCTGTCGGAACTGCTTGGCCTCCATCATGTACTTGATCGCCTGGCGACCCGTGATCGCTTCCAGCCGCCGCACCCCGGAGGCAATACCGGTCTCAAGAGTAATAAAATACGGCCCGATCTGGCTCACGTTCTTAACATGAGTGCCGCCGCAAAGCTCCTTTGAGAATTCGCCGATTGAGATCACCCGTACCCGGTCGCTGTACTTCTCCCCAAAGAGAGCGGTAGCACCGCTCTTGCGGGCGGCTTCGACCTCCATATCTTCGGTGTCGACCTCGTGGCCCTCCAGTATCCTGTCGTTGACTATCTGTTCAACCTTTTCGATCTGTTCGGGGGTCATAGGCTGGTGGTGGGAAAAATCGAACCGCAACCGGTCAGGCCCGACATATGAGCCAGACTGTTTGACGTGCAGGCCAAGCACCTCCCGGAGAGCGGCGTGTGTAAGATGAGTGGCGGTATGGTTGCGCTGGATATCCCAGCGGCGCTCGACATCGACCTCGGCTGTGACCGGCGTCCCCTGAAGAAGGTCATCGATTGTCCCGCGAGTGACTTTGCCCTGATGTATTATATGGCCCTGATGATTGTACAGCGATTCTACCTGAATCGTTATCCGCTCACCGCGAATGGTCCCCGTATCACCAACCTGCCCGCCCGCTTTGACATAGAACGGTGTCTCAGCAAGAACAACTGCCACTTCGGGGAACGGGGCTGCAACACCGAGCCCCATAGCTGTATCGAACTCGAGTATGTCGGAATCTGTCTTCTTCGTCGGTTCAAATGACAACACCCCAGCCTCGTCGGCATCGTCTATGAACCTTCTCACAACCGCTGCCACATGGGTAGCAAACCCCGGGGCTGCCTTCGACTGCTCCTTCTGGCGCGCCATGGCGCTTTCGAAGCCGCTCCTGTCGAGAGTCAGGTTATGCTCGGCGGCGACTATCTCCGAGAGATCGTATGGAAAACCGTAGGTATCGTAGAGCTTGAAGACGGTGTCGCCATCGACAACGTTCTTGCCCGAGGCAGTCGCTTTTGCCGCCAACTGCTCGAAAAGCACCAACCCGGTCTGGAGCGTTCGCCCGAACGCCTCTTCTTCGGACCGTATCACCGTCTCGATATGACCCTGCTTCTCTCGTATCTCCGGGTACGCCTCTCCCATAGCCTCGGTCAACACCGGTACCAGCGTGTGGATGAACGGTTCCTCGATGCCCAGAAGCCGCCCATGCCGCGCCGCTCGGCGGATGATCCGCCGCAGAACGTATCCCTGGCCCTCGTTGGAGATTCCCGCCCCGTCAGCGATGGCAAACACTAATGCCCGCAGGTGATCGGCCACGACATGGTGCGAGACAACGGTGTCGGCGTACTTAACGTGCGCAAGTTCGGAGATGGCCACGATGAGGCCTTTGAAAAGATCAATGCCGTAGGTGCTGTCGGCGCCCTGCATGATGGTGGCCAGACGCTCCAGCCCGGCCCCGGTGTCCACCGACGGGCTGGGCAGGGGGATCAGCCGTCCGTCCGGGAGCTGGTCGTATTGCATGAAGACCAGGTTCCAGATTTCAAAAAACCGGTCGGTATTGCCGTTGATAACGTCATCCGGACCGGCGCCGAATTTCTCGCCGCGGTCAAAGTGGATCTCAGAGCATGGGCCACAGGGGCCGGTCTCGCCCATCGACCAGTAGTTATCCTTCCTGCCAAAGCGGAGAAGGCGGCCATTTTTCAACTGCGGTGCGATCTTCTCCCACAGTCTGTAGGCTTCGTCGTCCGTTTCGTAAACCGTGGCGTACAGTCTCTCCACCGGCAGTTTTAGCTCTTTGGTGACCCATTCCCAGGCGTAGCTGATGGCTTCCTCTTTGAAATAGTCACCGAAGGAGAAATTGCCTAACATCTCGAAAAATGTGTGATGCTGGGCGGTGAAGCCGACGTTGTCCAGATCGTTGTGTTTACCTCCGGCCCGCAGGCATTTCTGGTAACTGGTGGCGCGCTTGTAGTCGGCTTTGCGCCGGCCCGTGAACAGGTCCTTGAACTGGTTCATGCCGGCGTTGACGAACAGGATGGTGGGATCATCGTACGGTATGACGGGCGAGGATGGAATGACGCGGTGATCGCGCCGTGCGAAATAGTCAATAAAGGACTGTCTTATCTGCGAGGTCTTAATTTTCCGATTCCTCTTGTTTTTGCGTCCACAGGTTCTCGAAGGCGATCCTGGCGTCATCATAACTGAAGCCGCGGCGGGCCAGGTAATTATAGGCCCTGCGACGAGCCTTCTCAAGTTCAAACTGGCCAAAGCTCGACCATCGCCGGGCCAGGGCTTCCTCTGCCATCGCAGCCGGGTCACGCCCCGACAACAGCAGTTGCGCCGCCTGTTCCGCCAAAGTACGCGCAATCCTCTTTTTCTGCAGGTATGACGTCAGGTAAGCCTGTCCGCAGGGGAGCCTCTGCAGCAGCGCTTCAGCCACGGCGTTGGCGTACCTGGCATCGTCCAGAGCGCCAAGTTGCCGGTACTTCTTGGTGGTCCGGTCCACCGCCGACGGCGCAAACCGTTTGCGCAGCAGTCTGTCTCGGAACTCACCGACCGAGTGATCCCGTAGCGCCAGGATCCGGGCCGCTTCGCGGTCGCAGCGGAATAGCTCGGACTTCTCTTTCAGGCGCTGCAGTTGAGGCGCAGTCAGGACAATGCCTTCCTTGAGACTGTCGTGATAGTCCGTGTCCGCCGGCAGCGCCAGCGGGTTCTCCTGGCCGGATATGATAAGCTCGACGCCGTCTGCAATCAGCCTGCGCTTCAATATCCTCATGCGATCATCCAAGGCTCGTGTCAACCGGCCTCTCCGGCCGGGCACCTCACAATGGTTACGCCTATTTAACAGATAACCCCGGGGCGCGCCACCAAAAAGGCAGCCTCGCCTGCAGTTCTTGTTGACTGGTTGTCGTCGATATGTTATTGTGCCGGGCGCTCGAGAACGTGCCGTTGCTCGAACGCAGAACTGGCTGATGGTTGGTTTGGTAACGTTTTTTGATCGCATGGAGCATGTATGGACCTTGATTTACAGGGGCGAATCGAACGCTTTACCCTGCCCGAAATACTCCAACTGATAGCTTCGAGCCGTAAGTCCGGCACTCTGGGGATTCAGAAGGACGACTGCATCGTCATGGTGTATTTCAAGGACGGAAGTATCACCTACGGCTATGGTCCGCGGCAGACATTCCACCTGGGCCGGCTTCTCAGGGAACGCGGTATCATATCGGAGAAACAGTTGGAGGAAGCGGTCAGAATCCAGGCCAAGACGGAGAACACGAAACGGCTGGGCGAGATAATGATCTCGCGGGACTACATTGACCGGGCCGATCTCGTGACCGTGGTCAGGGGACAGGTGGAAGAGCTATTGTATTCGCTTCTTTCCTGGCAGAGCGGGTCGTTCAAGTTTTACGAAAACCAGTTCCCGACCGACGAAGAAATCCTGGTCAACCTCTCCGTGGAGAACGTTATCCTTGAGGGATTGCGACGCGTCGATGAGATGAACATGGTCAAGGCGACCCTGCCGGACAAAGAGGCCGTGTACACGATTTCCGCATCGCAGGCGGGTCGCACGCGCGACGTGTCTCTCAAGGCGTTGGAGTGGAACATCATGGCCCTCGTCGATGGTCACCGCAGTCTTGCCGATGTCTGCCGCCTGAGCCCCGTCACACGCGAGGAAGCGCTCAGGACTCTGGCTCATCTTAAGCTGTCGGGCATCATAACCAAGACCGACAGGAAGCCGTCGTCGAGTTCGCCACAACTGGAGAAGACGATCAACCGCCTGGCTGGCCTGTTCGAGGATTATCTCACCGCCAGGACACACAACCGTCCCGACGAACGCAGGATTGCCCGGACGCAGATGGAGAAAGCTGATTGACCAGTCTGAGGACGCTCAAGTCACTTGAAATCCTGCTCGAATCATTCCTTGAACGAGCTTTGGCGCTGAAGGAAGCGCGCTTCACGGTGCTGGACGGGATGAACCGGTTGGATGACATCACCAGGGCGACGCAGAACGGTGATCATACGGTTGAGTCGGTCGACAACTGGCTCACTGAGCACAACCGGTGGCTGGCAGAGGATCGCCTCAAACCGGGGGACATTGACCGCATCAGCAACATGTTAGGCGAGATCAGCAGGACGCTTGAATCCAGCGACGGCTCCACGACGCAGACGGACAAGATAGGCTCCGAGATTGAGGACTGGCGGAAGATCGCCAGGAAAGTCCGCCCGAAACTGACTCTCAAGCGCGGCCCGGAATCCGCCGGTGATTCAAGTTCGGACTCTATTACCCTGTTTGATAACACCCTGGAAAGGCTGTCCGGGCTTTTTCGCGACCTGTCTCGTTCAAAACAACATTTGCTGTCCGCTTTGGACGGCGCCCTCGAATCTGCCCGCCTGCAGGGAAGCACGGATGCCTTGCTTTTGTCGGCTTTTATGATATATTACCTCAAGCAAGGCGGTTACAAAGTTGAGCCGTACGTCAAGAGGCTCAAGGAAGCTGAGAAGCTTCTCAGGGAGGCTAAACGGGATGCTTAGTACCGCTGAGAAAGCCTGCTTCCGGGCGCTGCAGGCGCTCAGGGATAAAGAATACCGGTCGGCAGCCGACCAGTTTGACAAGGCGGCGGCCAGCTTTCGTGGCGACGAGGAAATGAATCTGCTGCGGGAAACGACAAAGCTGCTGTTGGCCGTCAAGAGTGAGATAAGAAGGCACGAAAAGGACGACGCAATCGAAATAGAGGAAGTTTTCTCCGATGGCTAAGAAGATGACGTTTGCCGACAAGGCGGCCAAAAGAGCGTTTACAATGACATGCCCTGTGTGCAGCGAGGCCATTCAGTATATCAAGTACGTCAGGGCGGTCAAAGGCGACAATGGCGCCTGGAAAATGCGATCCCAGAATGTCGGCGTCTGCAAATGCAACCGCTCCGAGATCTACGGCTGAGCCTGCTGAAAACCGTCTGACAGGCACAACCCTCCTATGACGCAAAAGGGCCGGGAGGGTTTTCTTTTGTCGGCACGGAAGGCCGTGTCCTCACTCGTTCTTCCCCTATCACAGCTCCATTACTTGGTCACCTGCAATATGAGGCAACGTACGCTAAAGCACTCTGCTTCCGGTTACCTCTTATGTGAGGCAGTAAGTCCCGCCTTCCGCCAGGTTGACTTATGACTCGCTCTCTGGTATATTCACGCAACGCATCAACACGGAGGACGCATGCCTGTCGTCAAGTACGGTGAGCTCAAGCTCGCAGATGTCAACATGGAGGGGGCGGCCAATACTCTCAAGGCCAATGTCATCGGCCCCACGCAGGGATGGCAGGATCACACACTGAGGCTGTTTCGCGTCGGCCCGGGCGGATTCACGCCCCGTCATCAACATGACTGGGAGCATATCATCGGTGTCCTCAGCGGTGAGGTGAAGCTGACTATAGGAGACGAAGTGTTTGAACTCGCCCAGCGCGATTTCGCCTTTGTCCCCCCCAACATTGTGCACCAGTTTGAAAACCAGCACCCCGATCCGGTCGAGTTTATTTGTATCGTCCCCAACCGGGGTGCCTGATCAAGGGCATCCTGTGCCCGTAGGCAGATCAGAAGCCGAATGCGGTGACTCCGAGCCGAGAAGTCGCTCTGACCACTAATAGGCTGTTGAAAACTCGGTATGGAATGCAAGACAGCAACTGCCTTCCATTACAGGTCATCTCTGAGCCCCTACGTCATTCCCGCGAAAGGGCTTGTTGAAAAAGTCACATTAGCTGGCCACCGAAGCATTGGTGCTGATGCTGCCAAGCGTCTCTGTCTGGCAATAGCACGAATCCATAGAGGCGTCGGGCAGGGACACCCGAGGCCACCCCTTGGAGTACGTTTTTCAACAGGCCCGAAAGCGGGAATCCACTGGTATCAACGCCATACTGGATGTCCGCTTTCGCGGGCCTGACAGAGAAGGTGGATATGCAAATCCCCGGCATGACGAATCCGTTGGCTTCCGAGTAGGACAAAGTGCTTTTTCAACAACCTGTTAGATTCCGCCGGCTCAATGCCAGGGGAGGGTATCCGTTGGCAGGGTGATCGTCGGGCAAGCTCCGTGGTTGACTTGGCGGCCTAGTTCTCTATATTCCGTTTATGCTGCTTGCGATTGACATAGGCAACACCAACGTCGTCATGGGGCTGTTTGACGAGAGGAACTTAGTGGGCAGCACCCGACTTTCGACCCCGGCCCGACTGACCGCGGATGAGGCCCGCACACTCGCTGAGAGCTTTGTCCGGAGGGAGAAGGCGCGTGACAAGAACGTGCGCAAGGTTGCGATATCTTCTGTGGTTCCTCACCTTACGGGCGCTTTCACGGCGTGTTGTCAGGAGGCGTTTGGCTGCCGCGCGATTGTCGTCTCATTCCGCAGCAGACTGCCGATTACGATCGACATCGACTACCCCGAGCAAATCGGCGCCGACCGTATTGCGAACTCCGTCGCCTCATACGCGGAGTATGGCGGACCGGCGATTATTGTCGATCTGGGCACTGCCGTCACTTTCGACGTGATCAATGCCCACGGAGCATACGTGGGCGGCGTCATCGTCCCGGGCCCCGAGACGTCGATGGCACAACTGGCCCGCAACGCAGCCAGGTTGTTTGAGGTGCCGTTCGAGCAGCCGGGCGCGGTCGTCGGGCGGTCAACCGAAGCTGCTCTCAAATCGGGGCTTTTCTACGGGACGGTTGGCCAGGTTGACTATATCATCGACAGGATCATTGAGGAAATCGGTTTTGAGAACGGCAGAATCATCGCCACGGGAGGACTGGCCGCGGGACTCGAGCGGCACTCACGGCATATAGAGTTGGTCGTACCGGAGTTGACTCTTGAGGGGCTGCGGCTGATTGCCGAACTGAACTGAGGACGTATACCGCCCTGTCTTCGGTGACGCCCGGCCTCGCATGGGGTTGCGCTCAGGGCGTTTTTTTGTTGCCTGCGCCGGGACGCAATGCTATTCTGCCGGCAGGGTCTTTATGAGTCATTCCTGAAGGAGGAAAACATGCGCGTGAAGTCTGTGATCGTTTTCGTGTTGGTGATGGTCGCCATGGGTGCAATGGCCTTCGCCCAGGTTGAGGACAGTGCCAAGGCAGCTCCGGTGAAGGATAGCACCAAGGCCGCTCCAGCCGAGGAAGTGAGCGCGTCGTCATTGACAGCCGAGGTGCAGCTTTGCACAGCGGTTGAAGACCGGGTGCCGACCGGCGCCGGGGACAGCTTCGGCTCCGAGATCGGCCAGCTCTGCCTGTGGAGCAAGATATTGGGCGCCGTGGATACGACTTTCGTCAGACACGTCTGGTACTACCAGGGCGAGGAAAGGGCCACGGTGGAGCTTCCCGTGAGGAGCCCGTCGTTCCGCACGTGGAGCCGGAAGACCATTCTCCCCGATTGGGTCGGTGAATGGGAAGTGAAGGTGCTCGATGCCGATGGAAACGTCCTGTCGACGACGCCCTTTACGATCTTCAAAGAAAAGGTGGAAGAACAGTAGGGTAGCGCGACGCGAGTCCGGGTGGACCACCATTCATGGTGGGAATCAAAGTAGATTCGTCTTCGGATCCGCCTTTTTCGGCAGGTTTGAAGACAAACCTGCCCTACTATTGCTACGGTTTTTGTCGTAGACAGTCAGTGTCAGGCCCACAGGGGGCCTGACCTACTACTGGGGACAGTAGGTGTCCCTGCCCCACGTCTCTATGGACTAATGCTTATACCAGGTAGAGACTTGTGGCAGCACCAGCATCAATGCTTCGGTGACATGTTAACGTGACTTTCCCAACAACCTTCTCATGCTGCGGATCGCAAACCCTGCGTTAGCGACAAGAATCCTTGACACCAGCAGATACCGGGACTAAGTTGCTAAGAGAGACCCGGCGGTTTCTTTTGAATCTCCTATTCGTTTTCCTCCGGTGATATCTACCACTCACACGCAACCTGTACCGCAAATACCGGGTCCCCATGGACGGGAGCGGGTCGTTCCTGTGGTGACTGGACCGATCTGTCTGCGCAGAACGCCATGGCGCTGTCGGGACCTCACGCAAGGAGATACATCAGCGTTCCCAGCGCGCGAGGAACGGGAAAGCGAACCCGGACGATTCGCGATCAAAAGAGGTGTTCTTATGAGAAAGTACATTGCTGTCGTTCTGACGGTCATCCTGGTTGTAGCCCTGCCCAGCCCCTCACTCTGTTTCGAGGGTTGCGGTAGATTGGTCACCGATATCGAGGGTGGCTGCCTGTGGTTTATGGCCGACGAAGGAGGCGCCTACGTTCTGAGCGATTACGGCGGGTACAGCGCCGGCGATTATGTCTTCGTCAGCGGCTCAATCGATCCTTTCTGCAATGTCTGGTGCGGCACCTTTCAAGCCATTTGTCTTGACAATTCGATAATCTCCTCCTGTGAGTGCTGTGAGGGCATCAGGGGCAACGTCGACGAAGACGACGACGAGCAGATCGACATATCCGACCTGGTCTGCCTGGTCGAATACATGTTCTGCCAATACCCGGAGGTTTGCTGTGTCCCGCACTGCATCGATGAGGCGGACATCGACGGGTCCGGCGACATTGACATCTCGGACCTGGTCTATCTTGTTGATTTCATATTCATGGCCGGCCCGCAGCCGACCCCCTGCCAAGCGGGGTTCATTGCGCCGGTTAATTCCCTGATCCATGTATCGCTGTGGGAAAGTCTGCTCCCCTCAGCGAGAACACAGAAGTTCCGATGCGCCACCGAGACAATCTATCCCTGCTGCAATTTCGCTATTATCAACCGGATGAGCATTGTCGGCAGCGCGATATCAGTTGAATTCAGCGGGATCTACCAGCCGCTGATCTGCCTTACCGCCCTGGGCCCGGCTCTGGCCAACCTCCACCTGGGCTCTCTGACATCTGGAACCTACAGCTTAGCTTTTGAGAACGGCGCCCAGGTTTCGGGCCGATTGATCGTCAGCGAGGAGGCTTTTCACATTACGTGTGACGACAGCAGCATAGTCGTCTTTGACCGGGCGGAACTTCGCCGGGTGCCCGACAACACTATCTGGGGTTCAATCGGCTATCACACGCCGGAATCCGAGCCGACGGTGCAGTTGTTTCTGGATTCCCTGGTATCGATCGGCGCTGCCGTCGGCTCGTTTACCCCCGGCTACTACGGCTACTTCAGTATTGACGCCGACGGGGATATCGAACCACCCGGCAACCATGGCTACTACTACTTGCGACCGTATATCTTCGAATACGACGCTGACACGGTTGTCCTGCACCAACTCGTCAGGAACTTCGGCATTACATACGACAACGCAATGTATATCAGCCTGTACGACTCCGACGGTAACAAGTTCTACAGTTGGGTGCTCAGCCGAGAGTAGCGGACGGAGTACCGGCAGCCGACAGGGTCATCCTCACAACTTCATCACGACCGGTCGTGACAGGGCGGGGTGCGGCAGGCATCACTCCGGCAAACCCCGTCGGGGCCTGAGAATATGGTCCGGGGTGAGTGGTGTGCCACCGCTGTTTTTGTTGATTCACAAGGGCGGGGACGGCATCTATGCCGTGTTATGGCGCGCCGAATGGAACCCCTTCCGGGACGACTGGTTGTATCGGTCATTTACTCATCTATGGATGCAATCGCCGATGCTCTCGTCAGGCTCGAAAGTCGTTTCGGCCGGGTCCAGTACGAAACCGGTGAAATTGTCTGCAGCAACGCCGACCACCACCGCGAAGAAATGGGTGACGGTCTGTTGCGGCGTTTCTTCTCGTTTGAAAAGCCGGTGGCGCGCTCGTCTCTTGTCGCCATCAAGGCTGCCTGCCACAAGATCGAGCCTCAGTTCGCGGATAAGGCGGACGATTTCCTCTTTCGCGCCGTCAATATCGATCCCGGGATACTGACGCTGAAGAATCTCGTGATGGCATCGCATCTTGACGGCAGACAGCGGATCTACCTGGGCGATTCCGTGTTTGCCGAGATTGTCCTCGTCTACACGCGCGAGCAATTCGTGAGACTGCCCTGGACCGATCCGGATTTCTGTACCGACGAAGCGATCGACTTTTTCGAGAGAGTGCGGGACAACTTCGAGGTCGTGGAGCAGGTGATGTAAACGGCGCCGGCGGCAGTCGCCTGAGGCCGGCAATGTTCGATACTGTCGGGCGGGCCGACGCTCTCCCCAGTTTTTCCTTTTCTTTTATCCGTGACGGGGGCACATTGCGTCTGGAAACAAAACCGGTTCCCCTGCCGAATCGGGAACCGCATACGTCGTCTGTGTACAAAGGGTAGATATGGATAAGTTCGTTGTCACGGGAACCCGGCGTCTTGAGGGCAGGCTGAGAGTGGAAGGCTCCAAGAACGCGGCCCTTCCGATCATTGTCGGTGCCCTGCTGATTGAAAAGGGGGAAACGATTGTCAGGAACGTTCCTCCGTTGCGAGACATCTACACGATAATCCGGGTTCTGGAGCATCTTGGCGCCAGGGTCAGTTTCGATCCCAAGGCTTGTGTCATAACAATCAATGCCACCAATGTAAATCGCAACACGGCGCCGTATGAACTGATGCGGCAGATGCGGGCCTCGTTCCTGGTGCTGGGGCCGATAATCGCGCGGCTGGGTGAAGCACGGGTATCGTTGCCCGGCGGGTGTGTTCTCGGTGCTCGCCCGGTCGATTTCCATGTCAAGGCTTTCAAGGCCATGGGGGCGACAGTCACGGAAAAGGGCGGCTACGTTGTCGCCAAAGGCAAGCCGTTGGCCGGGGGATCGGTATATTTTGATCGCCCCTCACACACGGGCACGGAGAACGTGCTGTTTGCCGCCGTCACGGCCCGCCGCAAGACTCTCATCACCAACGCCGCGTGCGATCCGGAAGTAGTCGATGTCGCCCGTTTCCTTAACAAGGCCGGGGCAAGGATCCACGGCGCCGGTTCGCCCAGCATCGTGGTGGAACCGGTCAGGAAACTTCACAGTGTCGAGTATTCTGTTGCCGGCGACCGCCTGGTGGCAGGAACTTACCTGATAGCAGCCGCCGTGACCGGTGGGAAAGTAACGGTTACCGGGATCAACCCGGGAGACCTGACACTGGTGGCACACAAACTGAGCGAGATGGGCTGCAGGATAGACACCACGCGGGCCGGAATGACTGTCAAGGGACCCAAAAGGCTGAAACCGGTAGCAGTGACTACCTATCCCTTCCCCGGCTTTCCTACCGATCTTCAGGCCTGCCTCATGGCCGCCATGTGCGTGGCCAACGGAACGTCGCATATTCGTGAGACCGTCTTTGCCGACCGCTTCTCCCATACTATGGAAATGCGGCGTTTAGGCGGGGACATCACCGTTACCAGCAACGAAGCTGTTGTCCGTGGCGTAAGCCGGCTGTCCGGCGCCGAAGTAATGGCTTCAGATATTCGCGCCGGTGCGGGGATCGTTCTTGCCGCCCTGGCGGCGAAGGGCAAATCCAGTGTACTGCGGGTCTACCACGTGGATCGCGGTTATCATCGGATGGAGGAAAAGCTCTCGGCGCTTGGCGCCGATATAGTCAGAGTAAACGCCTGAACACGGGAACGGTACGGGATTCGCCCCATGAGGTCCGATGGACTCAGGAGTCCGGGTGAACTCCGACACGATCGGGACGGTTATGGTAGGTGAGTTCATAATCACAAGCCTTGGAACAGTGTAGGTATGTAATGAGGAAATCATTCGTAATCGCGGCCCTGTTGCTGGCTACGGCAGTCCCTGCCTCAAACGCCCAGGAGACCTATTTCGGGAAGAACAAGGTCAGGTACAAGGACTTTGGGTGGAATTACATCCAGACCCGGCGTTTTGACATTCACTTCTATGAAGACGCTTACGCCACTGCCCAGTTTGCCGCCACGGTACTTGAATCAGCCTATGTCGAGGTAAGCCGGGAACTCAATTACAGGATTCAGCGTCGCATACCCGTTTTCATATACAATTCACACAACGACTTTCAGCAGACAAACATAATGCCCGCACTGATTGGTGAAGGGGTAGGCGGTTTCACCGAGGTATTCAAGAACCGGGTGGTTACTCCTTTCAATGGTTCCTACGAGTCGTTCCGCCACGTTCTTCATCACGAGTTGACTCATGCCGTGACATTCGACATGCTCTACGGCAACGCTTTCTCCTCCCTGGTTTCTCGGCAGCGGTTGTTCCAGATGCCGTTGTGGCTGGCCGAGGGGTACGCGGAGTACTCGTCCCGGCACGGTTGGGATCAAGCTTCCGATATGTGGATGCGCGATGCCACCATCAACGGCTACCTGGTGCCACCCGTCTACCTGACCGGATACAATGCCTACCGGGAAGGTCAGGCGTTGATAAAATACATTGTCGACAAGTACGGCGAGGATAAACTGGGCCAGTTGTTTAAGAAAGGGAAAGTGTACCTTTCGATGAAAAAGGCGCTGAAGAAATCAATCGGGATCGACGAGGAACAGCTCTGGGAAGATTTCTCCAAAGAGATGAAGCGCCGCTACTGGCCGGAGATCGCCAACCGCAAGGAAGCCGAAGAGATTGCCCGCAAACTGACCGACTCGCGCAAAGATGGATCCTATTTCAATGAGAAGCCGGTTTTCACTCCCGAGGGAGACAAGCTGGCTATCTTCACCGACCGGTCCGATTTCACGGAAATCGTGCTGATATCCGTCGACGACGGCCGGATCGTCAAGCGTCTTGTGAGAGGATCGCGGTCGGGCGACGTGGAATCGCTGCACTCGTACGTTTCGGGCATGTCGTTTTCGCCCGACGGGCGGGAACTGGTCTTTGTAGCCAAGTCTCACGGCAAGGAGTCGCTCTTTTTCTACGACCTCACCGAAGGGAAAGTCCGCAGGAAAAAGCGGCTGGATTACTACAATCTGCTCTCGCCGGCGTGGTCGCCCGACGGCAGGAAAATCGCCTTTTCCGCCCTCAAGACGAACATGCGGGACATCTTTGTCTATGACGTCGAGTCCGACCGGATCGAACAGTTGACGGAAGATCGTTACGACGATGTCAGCCCCGGCTGGTACCCTGATTCAAAGCACCTGATCTTTTCCTCCGACCGGCCCCACCCGCAGAATCCCGAGTACGACACCCTGCAGCACCCCTATGTCCGCCCGGGCGCCTTCATGCCGGGTGATTTCGAGTACGGCTCATACAACCTGTTCCGAATGTCGGTGGCCGAGCAGGACATCACGCCACTCGAGGTCGGCCCGGGCCAGAACATCCTTCCCAGTGTTTCCCCCGACGGCAGCAAGATAGCCTTTATCTCCAGCCGTAACGGGATTGACAATATCTATGTCGCCCTGATCGAATCGGAAGAGCACTTCGCCGTTACCGACATCCTCACCGGGGTGTCGTATATGTCCTGGTCACCCGACGGCGCCAAGCTGGCCTTCGAAGCCTTCTACCGGGGCGCTTTCGACATCTTTGTGCTTGATGAGCTGGCGCCTGTGGGCGAAGACGGGGTTCTCGTGTCCACCGCCTTTGTACGCGGCGAGTATGATTTACCCTTTGCCGATGTGGCCGACGACGAAGATGCCAATGAGGAGATCACGGACAGCCTGTCCGCAGCTCTGTTGGACTACGAGATAGAGAAGGACTACGTATCGTATGCGGTAGATACCTCCGGGCCGGGTTCCTCGGATTCCGCGGCTGTGGAAGAGTCCGGGCTACTCGCCGACAGTCTTGCCGCCGGCGAGGCGGCAGACGAGGCGGATAGCGTCGCTGCCGAATCCGGAATCTACGACGGCGAATATGTCTACGTGAGCGACGACGCGAAGGATCCTCTGGATCCATTCCTGCGCGATATTCCCGGCGACAGCGCCGGGCATTCGCTCAAGCGGATCCACGAAGAACCCGGCCATTTCGATTCCATCCCGCCTCCCACGGAAGGCGGCGATTACGAGATCCACAAGTACAAGGTCAAATTCACTCCCGACTATGTCGGCGGCGGTTTTGGATACGACACATTTTTCGGATTGCGCGGTCAGACCGTGTTCATGTTTTCGGACTACCTGGGCAACCATCAAATTATCCTGGTAACCGATCTGGTCAACACGATTGACCAGTCCAACATACAAGCGTACTACTTCAACAGCCTGAGACGCACCGGCTTTGGAGTCGGTTTCTTTCACAGCAAGAACTACTACCTGGACAACAATGACTTCCTGTTCTCCGATCGCTTCTATGGGATACAGTTATTCGCCTCTCGACCGTTTTCGGTGTTCAACCGTCTGGAGGCTTCGCTTTCGCAGTCTTTCATCGACAGGGAGTACTACGATCGACCACAGGATATTCGCGACAATCGCAGTTCTAAGGTGACCACGGCAACTCTTGGATACGTCACGGACAATATCCTCTGGGGAATCACCGGTCCGCTCAACGGACGCAGAGCCAGACTGGCCGTGGAGACCGGAATTGATCTGTTCAACACCAGAAACATTGAGTCGTACGCCATCGACCTGGATTATCGTCGGTACTGGCACTTCGGCAACCTGTACTCGCTGGCATTTCGGGCTTCCGGCGGCATGTCGTTCGGCCGTACGCCCAAGAGGTATTTTGTGGGCGGCACCACCAACTGGATCGGCAACCGCACCCTCGATGCCGAGGTCTACGACGTGGAGAACCTTTATTTCGCCGATGTTGTAACGCCCCTCAGGGGTGTTGAGTACTACGACCTGTCCGGCAATCGTTACGGCCTGCTCAACGTCGAGTTCCGTTATCCGATGATCGACTATTTCGGGATGCGTTTTCCGTTGCCGCTGGTAATCAGCCGCGTCGGCGGCGCTATCTTTCTCGACATGGGTACCGCCTGGGACGGCAGCAATTTCAAGGGGGGAACCTCCGAGGGCGGACATCATCGCCTAAACGACATCAGGACCGGGTTTGGGTTTGGAATGCGGGCCAACCTGGGTTTCATCCTTCTCAGGTATGACCTCGCCTGGACCACTGATTTCTACAACGTCTCCGACAAGCCAAGCTACTATATCTCTATCGGAGCAGATTTTTAGCAGGCTGCTCCAAAACTCGGAACACAATACAAAACAGTAACTTCGTTACTCATGGGTCATTTCTGGCTCATTTTCGACAGTTGGTTTTTGTAACCTGTTGAATATAGGACAGATATCAGACTTCGGTTGTTTTTTAGGCACTACATATCATCATACTCTCGGAGATTCTTGAGGGGGGCCGGATGCCAGCGGCGGCAAAGGCCTCGGCTGCCCATTCCCCAAGATCGGTGCGGATCACGAAACTCCGCCCGTCAAGCTCGATGTGAACGGCCTGCACCCCAGACAAATCCCGTACCAGGTCCGGCCGGGAAACATCAACGCCCTTTTGCTCCAATCTCCGTTGAAGATCCAATCCCAAACGCAAAGCTAAAAAAGAGGCCACAATGTGACCTCTGCTCGTGTCGTCCCGGTGATGATAGAGCGGCCCGATTTCAAGGGTCGATTTCTCCCGGCGAAACACCTGCTCCACTCGCCACAAGCTCTTGTACGTCGCGGCTACTTCTTCGGCCGAAAGAGCAGTGTTCGTGCGCAGAACAAACTTGCCATCCAATGGCGCCTCTCGTTTGACCGCGTTGGCATCAATACTGACCGCGCCCCTGATCACCTTGAGAAAACGCCTGAATCCTTTGTTGCCAATAACACTCTTCGGACCATGCCACAACGTCGCTTCCAGCTTGGCCAGAATCGCCTGGCGAGCCGCCGCGTCCTTTTGGGCTTCTTCCGGGTTGTGACAAACGATATAGCGGTGCTCCCCGACGGTCACTTCCTTCACTTCAAGGTTCCCCGAAACCTTTCCATAACACCCACCGCGCGATATTAGCGTTCCTGTCAATAGTGGTGTAAATTTGTTTTTCAAGCGGCGACCTTTTTTCTGCTTTTCTTCGCTGTTGTTGTCTCCTGTCCATTTTCATATCTGACGCCCCGGATCACTTTCGCCACCAACACAGGAGCGTTCAATCGTCGCCACCGTTTCTGAGCATTGACGATTAACCGGAAGATCAATTCCTTGACCAACCGCGACTGACGCTGATACGACGGCAGAACCTTCGACTTGGACGGCTGAACGCTGTCACGAACTCGCGGCGCCGGGATTGTCATTGTCCCGGAGCCCACCCTCACCCGCCGCTGTTGGCCGTAACCGTTGCGGTAACCATTGAACTCTTCTGTCCGCTGCTAGCGCTGCCGCCCTAAACACACCTCCACCTCGGCTTCCAACACCGACCTCAGCATCCGGCGGGCTCCTTCACGGGCAAGTTCGTCCAGAGAATCAGCAAACTTTTCGCTTGCTTCACATCCTGTGTCGGCCTTCTTTCTCATGGGTGTATCCTTTCTTGTTTGTCCCCGGCTGAACAGGCCAGGAACGGTTGATATTACTTCAAAGAAAGGTTACGCCTCTTTTCTCCCAAATTTCCACACCTTTTGAAACAAACTCCGTGAAAGGTTTGTCCCGGTACACAGATCAAGTTGTCTAAGGACGGATGGGAAGCAGTTCAAAAAGCTTCGACGCCTGGTGAAGCTCAGCCTGCCGAAAAGGAGGTTTATGCAAAAGTCCATGACCCTTTATCACGCAATAGGCCTGGCTATTCGTGACCATCAGACCTGACCGACGACACATCACCGCTATCCGCATGTAACCGTACCGGGGATTCGCTCTCGCCAACGATGAAGGGGCGTCTCGCTCACTCCACAGCGACGAGCCAATACGCTGATCGGCTCCTGCTTGAGAAGAAGCATTAGCACGACCTCCAAACGCTGCGATACACTAACCTCTGACTCCTTAAATGTCTTCATGTCGAAATACCTGCCCAGAACAAAGAGTCTAACTCCTTACCGATTCCCAATAACCCCGATCTATATCTTCTTGCCCGGGCAGTGCGGGCTCACGAAATCAGTGAAGGTCGAGATTGCATACGCGTGGTTGCTCTGTGAGCAACTGTAGGCGCGGCTGTCTGAGTGCCAGCGAACCAGAAAGTACAACCCGACACGAGCCGCCTCGAAAACGCCCAGCCCCACTGCGAGCCCGGTCGACCAGCCACGATCGACCCATTTGACGTTTCTGATACCCTTACCTACGGATTACAATACATATTCATGCGTACATGCATAAGGACGAACGTTGTTCGCTGACGAACCAGCCAGGGATCCGTGGTAATATCTTTAGAAGGGCTTGTTGCCGAAGGTGGCCTCGGCGGATCGGGGCCTTCAGGCAGGTGCCGGACAAACAAGCAGATATCTGCCAATGTCAGTCAATGAACTGAGGGATTTTGAAACGACGGATCGTCTGGG
>Ga0114922_10000243_pt1 | contig 52513 bp, 48 predicted proteins | sample AartaG_FD_100975 | JGI IMG/M metagenome (GOLD analysis project Ga0114922, IMG submission 100975) | Deep subsurface microbial communities from Aarhus Bay to uncover new lineages of life (NeLLi) - Aarhus_00045 metaG | ecosystem: Environmental > Aquatic > Marine > Oceanic > Sediment | place... | reverse complement strand
GCAACTTTGACATAATTTTCAAATTCAACTCTCTCGCCCTAAGCATCGCTAATGAAGCTTTCCCAAACGCGTGCCCACAGGGCAGGCTGGCGAGGCACCGCTCTTGGGTGCTGTCGCCTTTCGGCGAATAGACTATCCGAAAATAGGCCAATAATCAATAGAAAAGATAAAAAAAGGGAACGGCAACTCTACCGCGTTAGGCGCGTGCAAGGGCAGCTAAGCCAAAGCACGCTCGCGAGGCAGCGGTGCAGGTGATATTGGCGGTGCAGGTGATATTGGGATATGTACTGTTGGGGGCTCTGGTAACTCGCTTTGCGGTATTGTTTACTGCGGGCGGGCCGGCGGGGAGGTTTTCGAAAGGAAATTGACCGCAAGGACATGCGAACCCCCTAACGCCTTACAGGGTTAGAGGGCTAAGCACGAACGCCTTTTACGGCAGGCGTTGATGATGGGATTGACCCCAAGGGCAGGCCTTAGGGCTAACCAAAAACCCCTGAGACGGCCAGCGGTTATGGGGTTTTGAGATTCCGCATCAAGTGCGGAATGACGGGGGCGGGGAGGGTGAAAAATGTAAGAAAAGCGTAAAAACGCTATAGTTTAGAGTGGATTTGTCCGATGTGCGCATAGATACGGGAGCTGGAAAAGTGGTTCGGGGGGAGATAGCATTGGAGAGTCGCTATGTTAGGTTTTTTCGGACGAAAGAAGGCAGAGAAGCCGAAGATACTGATAGTGGAGGATGAGCCGGACTTAGTGCGGACCATTCAAGACCGATTAGAGATGTACGAATACAGGGTCTTGACGGCGGGTAACGGCAAGGAAGGGCTGGAGAAGGCCATCGAAGAGAAGCCGGACATTGTGCTGCTTGATGTGAATATGCCGACCATGGATGGATTCGAGATGCTTGAGGCCTTGAGGAAGCATCCGGAAGGCGCGGGCTGTGTGGTTATGATGGTGACCGTGCGCGACGGCAAGGAGGATATAGCCCGGGCTGAGGCGTGCGGTGTCGAGGATTATATTACCAAGCCGTTTGAACTGGCTCAGCTGGTAGAGAAAATCGAAAGAGCTCTCGAGTGCCGCAAAGCTGCAGTTTAGTGAAAGAGTGTTAAACCGGGATTTGCGGCGTACAGGGCTTTGCGGGACCGGCAGGCCGGGGGATTTGTTACCACTAATCGGTCTATTTGCATAAAGATATCCTTTCCTTAGAAGCTGCATTCAAGGCGGACAAACCTTTTAAGAATCACCCTTAAAGTAGAATAACCTCGGCCGGAGGTGGCGGGGGGCGCGTTAATCCGGGGTTTTGATGCAATAAAGTGAGGGGGCGGTGCGTCTATGACAGGTGATAAAGGCGGTTAGTGGGCCGGCGAGGGTCGGATTTGCGCCAGGATGGCGTTGGTAAGGTGAAAAAGCTTGATTTAGGGATTGTTTTTTTGGTAGAATAAAGCAATATAGGTATGTTTCTGTGCGGGTGAGACGAGAGAGCTGGAATAAGAGTCTGTTAACCGGCCGGGGAGCGAGATGGCTTATTTAAGGTTGATGAAAAGGTGTTAGGGTGGGGTGTCAACCGCAGGTGATTGACAGTGCAGACTAATAAATCGAAATTTAATTTTTTGCAGAGCAAACTTTCGGTTTTGGCGGCAATCATTGTCGTGGTGCTGATAGGTATTGCGGTTGTCGCTTTCAATGGTTCGGGTCCGGAAGCCGTGTCGGTGGGCGATGCGCCGGGCTTTACGGTGCGGCGCGGGCCGCTGAGGATTAGCGTGAGCGAGTCGGGGACGATCCGAGCGCGCGAACAGATAATTCTCAAGAGCGAGGTAGAAGGGCGAACGACGATTCTTTTTTTGGTGGAAGAGGGGACGCGGGCCAAGGCGGGGGAGCTTTTGGTTGAACTGGATTCGAGCCGACTGTTAGATGAAAGGATTGACCAGGAGATTCGAGTGCAAAATGCGGAGGCGGGATTTATTCGTGCCCGTGAAAATCTGGCGGTGGCGAAGAACCAGGCGGAAAGCGATATCGACAGGGCGGAGCTGGCGCTTAAATTCGCGAAGCTGGACTTGAAGAAATACCTTGAAGGTGAGTATCTAAATCAGCTTAAGGAGGTGGAGTCACGGATTACGTTAGCGAGGGAGGAATTAGAGGCGGCAGAGGAGAAATTGAAGTGGTCGCGAGTTCTTGTTGAGAAGGAGTATATTTCGCAGCGGGAGCTGCAAGTTGATGAATTGAGCGCGCACCAGAAGCAACTGGACCTTGAACTGGCGGAGAACAGTTTGAATTTGCTGGAGGATTTTTCTCACCCTCGGAACTTAGCGGAACTTGAAAGTGACGTGAGGCAGGCGGAGATGGCTATGGAGCGAACCCGTCGCAAGGCCAAGGCGGATGTGGTGCAGGCGGAGGCGGAGCTTCGGGCGAGAGAGTCTGAATTTAAGCGCCAAAAGGACAAGCTGGAAAAAAACGGTGAGCAGATAGAGAAGACGAAGATTTACGCGCCGGCGGACGGATTAGTAATCTACGCGACGAGCGCTCAGAGCAAGCATTGGCGGAGCAGTGATGAGCCACTTGATGAGGGTCAGGAGGTGCGTGAGCGAGAGGAACTTATATATCTTCCGACGGCGGACGCGGTGAAGGCGGAGGTGAAGATTCACGAGGCGAGCCTTGAGAAGATAAAGGCAGGATTGAGGGTGGAGGTGACGGTGGACGCACTACCAGGCAGGGAGTTTACAGGTGAGGTTGCGAAGATAGCGCCACTGCCGGATGCACAGATGGTTTGGCTGAACCCTGATTTGAAGGTTTATAACACTGAGATTTATCTTGATGGCGAGGGCAATAATCTTCGTACGGGGATGAGCTGCAGGGCGGAGATTATTATAGAGGAATATGAGGATGCGGTATATATACCTGTTCAGGCGGTCATTCGTGTTGGGGGCGAGCCTACAGTTTATGTGTGGGACGGGGGGGGATTTGGGCCGCGCGTGGTAGAGCTTGGTCTTGACAATAACAGGATGATACGGATTCTCGGAGGTTTGAAGGAGGGTGAGGTTGTTTCGCTTACGCCGCCGTTAGGTTCGGGTACAATTGAGCAGGGGAGAGAGGCGGTTACGAGAGCGCCGGGCGCAGGTGAAGTCTCGGAAACTCGGGAGGAGAAGCCAACGGAGAAGAAGAAGCGGCAAAAGCCGGATATGAAGAACCTTAGTGACGAGCAGAAGCAGAAGATGCGGGAGCGGTTCGAGAAGATGAGCGATGAGGAGAAGGCGAAGATGCGTCAAGAATGGATGAAAAAAGGGGGGCAGCGTAGAGGGGCAGGTGAATGAGTGCGGAGGCAGCATCCGGTTGCGACGGCAAGATAGTGCAGCTGGAAGATGCGCGGAAGATTTACCAGATGGGTAATCAGGCGGTAAATGCTCTTGCAGGAGTAACTTTGTCTTTTACCCGGGGGAGTTTTTGGGCGATAATGGGTCCGAGCGGGTCCGGCAAAAGTACTATGATGAACGTTCTGGGGTGCCTGGACCATTTGACGAGCGGCCGATATATTCTCGAAGGGCGGGACGTGAGCACACTGGACGATGATTCTTTGAGCGAGCTTCGTCTGCGACTTTTTGGTTTTATATTTCAAAGCTTTAACCTGATTCCTCAGCTAACTGTTCAGCGGAACATTGAACTGCCACTTTACTATTTAGGCTGGGACGCTCACCGCAGCGCTGCGCGTGCAAAAGAACTTGCGGAAAAAGTTGGTCTGGAAGAGCGCCTGAATCATCATCCGACGGAGCTGTCGGGGGGACAGATGCAGCGTGTGGCAATAGCGAGGGCACTGGCGAACGACCCGGAGATTATATTTGCGGACGAGCCAACGGGGAACCTTGACACGGCGACGGGAGAGCAGATTCTTCGGTTACTGGTTGAGCTTAATGAGCAGGGCAAGACGATAATGATGGTGACACACGAGTCTCATATAGCGGCGAATGCGGGGCGGCGTCTGCATATGCTGGATGGTCTGGTGGAGCGTGTTGAGGGAGACAGCTGATGCATCAGATTAAGATTGTGCGGAACATTTTGTTAGGCATTGAGAACCTGCTTCTTCATAAGTTACGGTCGTTGCTTACAACATTGGGTATTGTGTTTGGAGTTGGCAGCGTGGTAGCGATGCTATCGGTTGGGGAAGGAGCGAGTAAAGAGGCGATGGACCAGATTCGCAAACTTGGCAGCAACAACATAATTGTCAGCGCTATGAAGTCGATTGATGACGAAGCCGCCAGCACGACCCACTCTCATATGAGCATCTACGGTCTGACGTATGAAGACCACGTGAGGGTCGCGGAGAGTTTTGATACGATAAGGCAGACAGCCCCTGTAAAACTTGTACGCAAGGAAGGTCGTCTTAGAGAGCGATCGCTGGAATTGCGTATAGTGGGGACTACGCCGGAGTGGTTTAAACTGGTGCGTCGGCCCGTTCTTGCCGGGCGAGTGCTGCTGGCGTCTGATGAACAAGACTATTTGCCGGTGGCGGTTCTTACGGAATTCGGCGCGAGGAGGCTTTTGGCGGCTGAACACACGATTGGGCAGTCTCTGCGGTTAGGCAGCGACTATTTTGAAGTGGTCGGTATTGTCAAGAGCGAGAGCGGTCAGGCAGGTAATATTCAGATACCCGATGAGCAAATTGACGCATACATACCGATTGGTGTTGCTCGTAAATATTTTGGGGACATAACGACGCGAAGGACAGCCGGGACAAGAGAACGGGAGATGGTGGACCTTCACCAGATTATTGTACAGGTGGACTCGATTGATGATGTGGAGCCTACTGCGGCGGGGATTGAGAATATGTTAGGACGTTTCCACAAGAAGAAGGATTACCTTGTGAGTGTGCCGTTAGCTTTGCTGCGTCAAGCAGAGGCGACGAAGCGGACGTTTAATATTGTATTGGGGTCAATTGCCGGTATCAGCCTGCTGGTAGGCGGGATAGGGATTATGAATATCATGTTGGCTTCGGTAACGGAGCGTACACAGGAGATAGGGATACGGCGGGCGATTGGGGCCAAGAGGCGGCAGATAATCGGCCAGTTTTTGATAGAGACGGTTGTTCTTTCGATAATCGGGGGGCTTATCGGTATCGGGCTTGGTGTGCTTGTGCCGTCTTTGATAACTTATTTTGCGGGGATGGCGACGGTGATTACTGTGGGCAGTATTGTGCTGCCTCTGGCAATCAGTTTTGGTGTTGGAATCATCTTTGGGTTATATCCAGCGGTGCGAGCGGCCAATGTCGACCCGATAGTTGCACTTCGCCACGAGTAGCAGCGGGCTTGTCGGCCGTTATAGGCTACTTGCATATCGTGGAGAGATTTTTTGGATAGAAAAGTTCGGAGGGCGTGTAATTTGGGCAAAAAAGCGAGGTCAGGGCTTAAAAAAAGTTGGTAAATAGCCCAAAAGTCTTGACAAACGGAGTAAATGGATGTATTGTTACACATACGATGTAGTAACTGCTACGAGCATCAATGTTGTGAGGGATTGAGCTTTGATATACGGGTGCTGGAGGATGAGTGGTGTGGCAGAGGTAAGTGGCGGCATGGAGCAAGAGGTCGAGAGAGAGATTGAGCAAATCATGGCGGGGATGGAATGCGCGAAGGATTTTGAGTGCTACAGGTCCGGGTTTGAGCGGCTTTGCAAGGCAAGGGACGGTGGATTAAAAGAGCACCTTTGGTGTATGGAAGAAGCGGGGGTGTCGCGCAGATGCAGTTACTCGCTTTCTTTTGGGAAGGGGATGCTTTGTAAGTGTCCGCTTCGTGTGTATTTGGCCAAGAAGTTCGGGAAGTGATGGTCGCGTCCATGAGGAGTGAAAGGAAAAGCTTTTTGCCAGGGAAGATTGAGAGTTGTGATGGGCGGGCTGGTCGGGTGGTGGTTTGATGTCTGTCGGGATTTTCTGCAGAGAAAGGGTAATAAGGTGGTGGAATGGGTGTAATTTGGGCAAGGAAGGGGATTTAGGTGAGAAAAAAGGGGGGATAAGGGTTAAAGAATTTTTTTGTGCGATGAAAAAAGTCTTGACTTTTGCGGAGAAGGGCGTTTAATATTCATTTAATAACAGCGTTTGAGGACGGGGAGCAAGCATCGACTTTCCTTCATTGATGTAACGTAGTAGCGGCCGTGGTGGTGTTATTTGACGTATTAGGAAGGTGGGGGCAAAATGGGGCAAGAGGACAAGGAAGAGATTGAGCAAATCATGGCGGGGATGGAATGCGCAAAGGATTTTGAGTGCTACAAGTCGGGATTCGAGAAGCTGGGGAGAGTGAAGGACGGGGGACTGGACAATTACGTTTGGTGTCTGGAGGAAAAGGGGAAGGCTCGTGATTGCGGTTTTTCGCTTTGGTTTGGGGACGGGATGCTTTGTAAATGTCCGCTTCGTATTTACATTGCCAAGAAGCTGAAGAAGTAACCAGCGAAGCTGGATGGGTGGCGACGGTAATCTTTTGCGGTGCGGGGGTGGTGTAATGTGGGGTTTGCATTTCGTATCTGATTAAAGGGAGGTTGGAGTTTCATTTTGACGGGCCGGGAGGTTTTGGGTATTTTTGAAATGGTATGAGAGGCTGAATAGTGCGATGGTAAGAAAAGACTGTGGTGGATACGAAATATAATACTTTTGAGATTTTGCAGATAGCAGAGAGGATCGAACGTAACGGCGCTGAGTTTTACCGCAGGGGAGCTGGGTTGGTTGAGTCGGAGCGGGTGCGGAGGATGTTTTATAAGCTTGCCGAATGGGAGGAGAGGCACGAGAAGCTTTTTGGGCAGATGCGGAAGGAGTTTGGCAAGCAGATGAGCGAGCTTGAGAATTTTAATCCTTCGATATATATGCGGTGTGACCCGCGGATGATAGAAGGGCTTGCGATGAGTGTTATTCGGCCTGAGTCGGCGCATGCGCTTACGGGGAAAGAAAGCGCGAAGGAGATACTTGAGAGGGCGGTTGAGATTGAGGAAGATACGCTTGTGTTCTATGAGGAGCTGAAGGAGAAGGCGCGGGATTTGTCGGGAGTATACAAGATTGGTGATATTATTAAGGAGGAGAAGCGGCACATCATGGTTTTGGGGCGGTTGATTGAGGAGTTGGTTTGAGGTTGTTACGTCTGGGCTCTTATTATGTCGGCGATTTTCATTAGTCGGGAGGTGTTGTCACGTTCGGCTTCTGCGAGCTTGTCGAAGATGAAGCGGATGGTTTCGTGCAGTTCGGGGATGACGACGTGCTCGAGGACGTTGACCCTTCTGCGGGTCATAAGCAATTCTGTAGCGAGGAGTCGTGCCTGTTTTTCCTTTTCGGCGAGTTCGATGAGGTGGTCGAGTGCGCGTTCGAGGGCGAGAAGGGCGACGTCAAGTTCGCCGGAGGTTGTCGCGTAGCCGTAACAGATGATTTGGCCGGAGAGTTCCTTTGTCAGGTGGGGGACTTTTACGTTCATTACGCGGGCGAATTCTACGGCGAGGGAGAATTTCTTCGTGGGGACTTCGAGAGCCGCCTTTACGTCTTCGGGCTCCATTGAGGCGCGGGCAAGCATGAAGCGGCGGCAGGTTTCGAGCAATTCTTTCTCGACCTGTCTTCTAAGGGGCTGGATTTGTCGGGCGATTTTTATTAGCTGGCGCGAGATCTCATCGCGTTTTTCGCTGAGGAGGCGGTGGCCGCGGGTGGCAAGGGCGACACGCTTGCGCAAATGCAGAAGTTCCATTCGAGTTGCGTTCACATTTTCCAACATAATGCGTAGATGCGTAGATGCGTAGATGCGTGGATGCGTAGGTGCCTTGACATGATCGATCTCTCACGCATTTACTTTTTCTCCTTGGATTTAAGATATTTTATAAGATTTAGAGTCATTCTCCTTAAGGCTTCAACTTCTTCGAGGAGATTATCAGCTTTTAGATACCTTAGTTTATCAGCAATTATAAGATGGGTCTCAAGTTCAGATAGCGAGGCTAATGCGATATATAAAAATTGGGCAAATTCCTTATTGGAAAATCTTGCAGCACCTTCGGCAATATTGCTTGGATAAGATACAGCGGCCCTTCTCATTTGTGATGTTAAACCATAAAGTTCGTCTTTTGGCAAGCTAGCTGTGACCCTGTAGACTTGCTCTACGAGTCCTATTCCTCGCTGCCAAACGTCCGAATCCTTATGTGTTGTGGTTTTGCTCATTTACTCATCTACTCATTCACGGGTTGTTTTTCGGAAGCGGGGCATATATTTTTCGATAAGTTTTATGTCGATACGTTTTAGTTCGACGTTTTCGAACATGCTGAGGAGCTCCCAGCCGAGGTTGAGAGTTTCCTCGACGGTGCGATTCTCGTAATAGTCCTGGGAGACGTATTGGGCCTCGAATTTGTTGGCGAAGTCCATGTACTTCTTGTCTTGCTCTGAGAGGGCGGCTTCTCCCATAATTGTGGCGAGCTCCTGGGCCTCTTTGCCGCGGGCGTAAGCGGCGTAGAGCTGGTTGTAAAGGTCTGCGTGGTCTTCGCGAGTTTTTCCTTCTCCGATACCCTTGTCCTTTAGTCGGGAGAGGCTGGGCAGTACGTCGACGGGCGGGGCGATGGCCTTTCGGTGGAGGGGTCGTGAGAGGATAATCTGGCCTTCGGTGATGTAGCCGGTGAGGTCGGGGACGGGATGGGTCTTGTCATCTTCGGGCATAGTCAGGACGGGGACCATGGTGATGGAGCCTTTCTTTTCTTTTATTCGTCCGGCCCTTTCGTAAACGGTGGCGAGGTCGGTGTAGAGGTAGCCGGGGTAGCCGCGCCGGCCGGGGACTTCTTTTCTGGCGGCGCTTATTTCGCGGAGGGCCTCGCAGTAGTTGGTCATATCGTTAAGGATAACGAGGACGTGCATGTCGAGGTCATAGGCGAGGTATTCCGCCGCGGTGAGGGCGAAGCGGGGTGTTGCTATTCTTTCGATTGCGGGGTCGTTTGCGAGGTTGACGAACATAACAGCGCGTTCTATGGCGCCTGTCTGCTGGAGGTCGTCGATGAAGAACTGGGCGGACTCGAATGTGATACCCATTGCGGCGAAGACGACGGCGAACTGTTCTTCCTTGCCGAGGACGGTGGCCTGTCTTGCGAGCTGTGCGGTAATCTGGTCGTGCGGCAGGCCGGAGCCTGAGAAGATAGGGAGCTTTTGGCCTCGGACGAGTGGGTTGAGGCCGTCGATAGTCGATATGCCGGTCTGGATGAATTCATTCGGGTAGTCGCGGGCGTACGGGTTGATTGGGTTTCCGTTGATGTCGTGGAGCTTATCGGGGATGATGGCGGGGCCATCGTCTTTGGGCTCGCCGAGTCCACTGAAGACTCGGCCGAGGATGTCCGGGGAGAGGGCGAGCTCGAGGGGTCTGGCAAGGAACCGGACGGTGCTTTTGCTGACGTCGATACCGCGGGTGCCCTCGAAGACCTGAAGGAGCGCCTTGTCGTTTTCGACCTGCAGGATTTGGCCGTGGCGGATTGAGCCGTCGCCGAGTTCGATCTCGACGATGTGGCCGTACTTTGCTTCGTCGACCATTTCGACCAGCATGAGCGGGCCGGAGATATTTGTTACTGTTTGATATTCCTTTAAAGACAACATTTAGAAGGCTCCTGTTTCGGTTGAGGCTTTATGTTACTGCCGGGGTCTGTAATTGTTTTGTCTGTTCGTCAATTGTGTTTCTTATTTTTGGTATTTTGTCGGTTTCTTCCTGTGGGATGTATTTTGCTCTTGCGATTTCCTCACGGACGGGCAGTTTGAAGATATCGGCTGTTTCGACGCCTGCTTCGATTGCGGCAAGCGCGCGGGTTTCGAAGTGGAGGATGGTCTTTAACATTTCGTACTGCTTTTCCATTGAGGTAAAAGTATCGACCTTGTGGAAGGCGTTCTGGTGGAGGAAGTCCTCACGGATTGAGCGAGTGATTTCGAGGGTGAGTCTGTCTCTGGGTGAGAGGGCCTCTGTGCCAACGAGGCGGACGATTTCCAATAGTTCAGCTTCCTGCTCGAGGAGGCCCATCGCGCGAATGGTCATCTGTTCCATCTCGTCGCCGGTGTCTTTGTCCTCGAAGCAGGTTCTGAGGTACTCTTTGTAGAAAGAATAGCTGGTGAGCCAGTCGATAGCTGGGAAGTGGCGCTGGTACGCGAGGCGTCCGAGGAGTGACCAGAAGACTTTTACGACGTGCAGTGTTGCCTGGACGACTGAATCTGAGAGGTCACCACCGGGAGGACTTACGGCGCCGATAATTGACAATGCACCCTCGCGCTGCGGTGAGCCGATGCACTGAACCCGGCCAGCCCTTTCGTAGAAGGCGGCGATGCGTGCCGCGAGGTAGGCGGGGTAGCCTTCTTCGGCGGGCATCTCTTCGAGGCGGGTGGAAATTTCTCGCATGGCTTCTGCCCATCGGCTTGTGCTGTCGGCCATCAACGCGACGGTGTAACCCATGTCGCGGAAGTACTCGGCTATGGTGATTCCGGTGTAGACGGAGGCTTCTCTGGCGGCTACGGGCATGTTGGATGTGTTTGCAATGAGGACCGAGCGTTTCATGAGGGGCTCTCCGGTGTGGGGGTCTTTTAGCTCGGGGAACTCTGTGAGGACATCTGTCATTTCGTTTCCGCGTTCGCCGCAGCCGACGTAGACAACAATTTCGGCGTCGACCCACTTTGCGAGCTGGTGCTGGACGACGGTTTTGCCGGTTCCGAAGGGTCCGGGGACACAGGCGGTACCTCCCTTTGCGACGGGGAAGAAGGCGTCTATGACTCGCTGGCCGGTGACGAGGATATTGTTCGGGGCGAGCCTTTTTGTTACCGGTCTGGCGCTGCGGACGGGACATTGCTGCATAAGCTTAAGCTCGGTCTCGGTGCCATCATCGGCCATGCAGACGGCGATGGTTTCGATGACGGTGTAATCGCCTTCGTCTATTTTTTGTATTTTACCGGAGACTCCGGGCGGGACCATAATTTTGTGTTTTAGCAGGGTAGTTTCCTGGACCTCGCCTATGATGTCAGCGGGGCCGACCTGAGTTCCGCTGGTTACGGTTGGTACGAAGTGCCATTTTTTTTCTCTGTCGAGGCCGGGCATTGCGCTTCCTCTACTCATGAATTCGCCTTCGGCTTCTACGAGCAGGTTCAGAGGTCTCTGGATGCCGTCGTAGATACTTTCGATGAGTCCGGGTCCTAATTCGACGCTCAGGGGCGCTTCGGTGTCGACGACGGGTTCGCCGGGTCCGATGCCGGTGGTTTCCTCATATACCTGGATAGAGGCGAGGTCGCCGTGCAGTTCGACGATTTCTCCTATGAGGTTTAGTTTTCCGACGCGGACGACGTCGTACATTCGTGTGCCGGCCATGCCTTTTGCGACGACGACGGGGCCCGCGACTTTGACTATTTTTCCCTGTCTTGTTTCAGTCATTGTAAAAACCTTGTGCTTAGTTATTTTGTAAAATGTTTATGCCGGTGGCGGTCTTGAGGACTTCTCCGAGAGCCCTTGTTGCGAAGCCCCTGGATTCGGTGGTGAACGGGACAACGAGAATAGACGGTATCGGGGCGTTGGTCAGGGCTGCGAAGGCTTCCTCAACCGTGGGAGCTATATTCTCGGCGACCACCACAAGGGCGTATTTTTCACTGATTATTTTATTGGCGTTTTCGATTATCTCGTCAGTCGTATGGCCCACTGAGTAGGTATCTACTCCGAGCGCGGAAAAGGGCATCACAAAATCTGCATTACCTAAGACTGCAACTTTACCTTCCATGATTCGTATCTCGTATCTCGTGAAGCGTATCTTGTATTTCACTTCGCGCGCTGCGAAGTGCAACTCTACTAAGTTTTTTGATTAAGTTCGTTAGCATGCGTGATTCGTGGTCAAGCTTTTCCAGTAAAAAGGTCTTTTGCCTTTCGTCTATGTATTTTAGTTCTGCGGCGATTTCGATTTGTGTTTCCAATTCAGCGCAGGAACCTAATGCCATGTATAGAAACTGCTTGTATTCTTTATTGTGAAACCTGTTAAAACCTTCGGCTATATTTGACGGTATAGAAACGGAACTTCGCTGCATTTGGCTGGCCAAACCATAAAGCTCCTGTTTAGGCAGGTCGCTTGCGTTTTCGTAGACATCCTTGACGATTTCTATGCCTTTCTTCCAGACATCCAAATCTCTGAAATTTTTAATCTTTTCGCTCATATTTCATGTTTTTCAATACGCTTGGCGTTTCACGTTTCACGAGATGCGATCTAAAACAAGTTTTGTGTCGAGTGAGCTCTTTTTGGCTGTCAATACCAAGCGAACTGTTCTAATTTCGTTTTCCTTGTTTAATAAGTAAGCAATGATGGGTTGAGGTCCGGCGGTAATCTGAATCGTAGAGTTTAAGAATCCAGTCAGGAACTGGTCACACTGCTGCTCGGCCTTCAGGAAAGATTTATCGGAGGCGAGGTAGCCGGCGGCTGTTTCGACGAGTCGCTGGTAGGGCAGGTGGAAGAACAGCTGTCCGTGAGACTCGTAACCGAGGTCAGGGGCTTTTTGGAGCTGCTCAGGCGTGATGTATCCACCTTTTAGGAAGACATTTCGCTCTGCTGCCGCAAGGCCGGGCCCCTGTTCGGACTCGGTGAATTTGAGTCGGAGCATGGTGCGAATATTGGTTAAATCAATCTGAATTCTGAAAAGTGCAATGAGGAAGACGTTTTTTAACTGGTGAGCTTTTTGAAGGTTGAATTCGGCCTGGACACGGTCGATTGCGTAGTCAATGCGTCGGATATTTTTGTCCTGGTAATAGGCGAGAACGGCCTCGTCGATTGCGTGCTGCATATAGTCGGGCAGTGCGTCGTAGTTTTCCTCTTCGAGGGTCTTTTGGAACAGGTCGGCAGGGACATTGCCGTCATCGCTGTAATCGGTGCCCAGTGGTTTTTCAGTAAGTGTCCGCCTGAGTGCCAGGCGGAGGTTTGCGAAGTCATTACGCGCTGCGAACAACTCTAAAATCGGCTCATCCAATATTAATTCCGCAAAGAGTTCGCGAAGTTCGGTCCTTCTGAGGCGGAGTATGTTTTCGAGTTCTGCGAAGTTTCTGCCGGCGTGGGGTATGGCGTATTCGGTGGCTGACAGGAGGGCAACGGCGGCCTCATAACTTTCTGCGTTGGCCATATCCGAGAGGGCGGCGCGGCTCAGCATCCGGGTCTCGAGTACGCGTACCTGAGCGGTCTGGAAGGCATAGCGCCAGTCGTCGGCGCCGACAAACGGATAGGTGTGAAAATTCAGGATGCTTTGTTCGGCAATCTCGGTTGGTTGTTCTGTCTGCGTGTTCACTGATTAATGTTTCCTATCAGGTGAAAAGCTTTCTGGCCAATTCGATTTCGAGTTCTTTTCGAGCGCGCTGCAATAATACGTCGAGCGAGACGTTATTTTTTATTTTGCCGCGCCTCAGGATGAAACCGGCTGTGAGGTTTTGCGTTTCGTTTGCGAGTCTCAAATTTCCCTTGAAGCCCGGGCCGAGCTCGCGATTGACGTGCTTGATGAGTTTTTGGTCGATACGTTTTTCGTTCTTGTCGATGATGATTTCCTCGTCACCTGTTTCGACGGCCTGGAGCATTAGTTTTGTCATCAGGGCGGTGTATTGGCCATCGGGCAGGTTTTGCAGCTGTGCCCGTGCCTTATCGAAGATGTCATCGATTATTTTTCTTTTTTCGGCGAGGAATTGTTTAGCGATATCCATTCTTGCGGCCGCGAGGAGATGTTCCTTTTTGTCCTGAGCCGCCTTTTGGGCAAGTATGTCCGTTTGTTTTTTGTATTCGTTCAACTGTTCGTCAAATTTACGCTGCTCGTCGGCAACTTTTTCATCGGCCTCGGCTTTTATTTTTGCGGCCTCGGTATCGGCGTCGGCAAGTATTTTTTTCACAACCTGTTCAGCATCCATTATTATCATCCAGTAAATTATACGCGGTTAATCTGCCTTATAGGGGTGCAGCGGGAGCCTCCGGCCAAGCGATACCCATCAGTATAATGAACATTGTTACAACAAGACCAAGCATGGCGTAAAGTTCGACCATGACGGCGTAGATGACGCCGGCTTTGAATGCCATCTCTGGTCTTTTTGCAGCCATCAAGATGCCGCCGGAGCAAACTTTGCCCTGGTGAATGGCGCTGACGAGTCCGGCAAAGGCGACCGGCAGACAGGCGGCCAATATTTGCCAACCGAGCTGGACGCTTATATCGGGCACGCCGCCGGCGCCAAAAAAGTTCATGTTCAGCATTACAAGAAATGCCGCCAGGAAGCCGTACAATCCCTGTGTACCGGGGAGTACGACCATGATGAACATCTGTCCGTATCGTTCAGGCTTTTCGCTAAGTACGCCAGTTGCGCTTCTGCCGGCGATACCTATGCCGATTGCCGAGCCGATACCTGCCAAAAAAGCCGCCAAACCCGCACCAACGAAGGCCAATGTAGTTCCATAATCCATTATTAACCTGCCTTTCTTAGTTAGAAACTTGTTTTTAGATTTTCTTAACGTAAATGTGTTTGTAGTTTTTTGAGAGGGGCTGGAATAATTTTCCGCCGCCTATAAGGAACTTCGGGAAAAATTCGGCATATTGCAGTCTCAACGTGTGGACAAAGGCGCCCAAGGCACTCAGGGCCAGATTAACGGCATGTCCGACAATAAGTACCAGTATCATTACGACAATGCCAATGGATTCAGGTATGCCGAAGCTTGAAAGTATTTCGACAGCAACCTTGGATATGACGTTTACCGCCATTGCGATGCCTGCGGTCACCATACCAAGCGCCATTAGTCTCAAGTAACTGAGGACGTCACCGAGATAAAATATGGCGCTAAAGAGGTTGTACAGTCCCATTCCAATTCGACCTATCAAGGGGCCTTCGCGCTGGCTGAACAGAAAGATTGTCGCTGCGGGTATGAGTGCGAGAATTCCGAAGAATTTTCCGGCTTGTGGCGGGACAACGTCGAATTTGGCTGCTGTGAAGATGACGATTGAATTTAACATAACGAGCCAGGTCAGCTGGTCGCATACGGCGGCTATGTAATCCTTTTGCTTTAGATTATGGACGAATGCAATGCACAGACCGGCCATAATTTGAGTGTAACCGAGCGCCAAGGACAAGCCGAAGAACATCATAGGGTCTTCGAAGGGGTCGAACCACATCATTTTTTCGCGGAGAGGCTTGAGTGCGGGTACGAACTGCTGGACAGCGTCGCCGAACCATCCACCGGTAAGTGCGCCCGTTACAAGGGTTACAGCAGAGCAGATTCCGAGCATCCACATGAGCTTTTTGTCGCCCTGGAATTTCTTTATGAAGAAAATCATCAGGGCGACAATAACGAGTCCGTAGCCGGCGTCGGTCAGGCAGAGGGCGAAGAACAGCGCGAAGAACGGCGCGAGGAAGGCCGTTGGGTCGACCTCGAAATGCTGGGGCATGCCGTAGAGACGTGTTATTACCTCGAAGGGCTTTATGGCATTTGTGTTTTCGATTTCAACGGGTATTTCTTCACCTTCGGCGGCTTCGATTCGTGCAAGAGTGGATGCTTCGAAGGCGGAGACAATTTTCTCGAGGCGCGGATAGTCTTTTTGCCTTACCCAGCCTTCGAGGATGACGGTAGATTCGGTTGCGGGGGCAGCATCCCTAGTTTGCTCTCTTTGTAGCAAATTGCTGTGGTGGTCGTAGAGGATTTGGAGCTTGAGGAGATTTTCGGCGAGCAGAACCGCCTGTTCGTGCAGGTGGTTTAATTGTGTTGTGGCTTCGTTTAGCTGCCGGCTGTATTTTTCGGTAAGTTCCGCGACCGTGCCGGTCATTGGTTCGAAGTTGACAGGCTCGAATTCGGCTGACCGGAGCAGTTTCTGGACTTGTGTCAGGTTTTCATTTAGGGCGACGATGATGCAGGCGTACTTATTGTCGACTGCTGCTATTGTGTCAATGGCCGCTGCCAGCTCGCTTAGCAGTTCTGTTACCTGCTCAAACTGCTGAGCCGGCATCAGGCCAGCGAGCGCTGTTGTTTGCTGCATGCGGCCGATTTCTTCCACGGGTGTTTCGAGATGTTCCCAAGGGGTGAGCTGGTCAAAGGTGGCATCGAGATTTTCGATTTCGGAATTGAGTCTTTCGATTTCGGTTTTGGTCTGCTCGGACTGCTCGAGGATTTTTGGGATTTGGCTGTCTGCGATTGTCTGGTCGTAGGACTGCTCGGGTATGACGGTGCGCGGCGCGAGTACACTTGCGAGGCCCTTCTGCGGGGGGGCGTAATCGGTGAGGAAGGTTATACTTTTTTCGAGGCGGCTCAAGAGCTGCTCGATGTCTTTTGGGGGCTGGGCGGCGGTGGAGAGTTCGGGTGAGTTCTTGCTGACCATGGCCTCCTGGGCGTTAAGTATCTGACAGATGCCATCGTGCTGGAGCACCTCAAGCAGTTCGGAGGCCTGCGAGCGGTGGCTGACAATCATAACTTTTGCCATTGCGGCGATGGCCATGGTGCTATCCTTTTAAGTAGTCCGTTACGGTGGTTACAGCGTCGGCGATTTTGTCAGCCACTTTATCGCGTAATTTTTGTCGCTGCTTCTCAGCCTGCGCTTTGAGATTCTCAATTTCTGTGAGGCCTTGAGATTGTGCCTTTGCAACGGCGTCTTCGATGGTTTTTTTTCTTTGCTGTTCGGCGTCAGCCAAGGTCTGCTGGTGTTTTTCTCGCAGGTGTTGAGCGTTTTTTGCCGCGTCGGCCCTGGCCTGTTCGATGATTTTTTGGGCCTGTGTTTCGGCCTCCTTAATTTGTTTTATCAATTCCATTTAAGCCTCTTTGTCTGAGAAATCTGTTTTTAATGGCCGCTACCCTACAATATTATTCGGCCCAGTTCAACAGGTATTGCCAAAATTAGGCGTGAAAATTTTGTTTTGATGTTCTGTTCAGTGATGAGCTGTTATTAGTTGATTATGGTATCATTAGAAATAGATTAAAATTCTTTTTCCGGATTTGCTATGAATCCCTGTTCCATCAGCATTCGGGCTTCGTCTCTTGCCTTTTTTATAATTGATTCCGCGGTTTTGTGCAATTCTTCCCGCGTCATGGGCTTTTCAGCTATTCCCTGCTCGACGGCCTTGGAGCCGACCGCAGCCGCCTCGCGCGGGAACACTTCCCATTCATCCATTGAGGGGATTATGTAGTCTTCGGTTAGTCCCTTATCTTCGGCGGTTCTTGCCAATTCTCTTGCTGCTTCGATGCACATTTCGTCGGTTATTATCTTGGCTCTTACGTCAAGAGTACCTCTGAAGATTCCGGGAAAACCGAGGGAGTTATTTACCTGATTGGGGAAGTCACTTCGCCCGGTTGCAACAATCCTCGCGCCGGCTTTTTTTGCTTCCCACGGCCATATTTCGGGTACCGGATTGGCACATACGAAGACGATGGAGTCCTTTGCCATTTTTGATATCCAATCCTTTTTAACGGAATCAGGCCCGGGTTTTGAAAGTGCAATCAAGACATCTGCCTGCTGCAGTGCTTCGGCGATTGGGCCCTCGAAGCCAAACTCATTTGTAATCCGGCAGATATTTAGTTTTTCCTTTAGAGATGGATTGTCGCTTATGTCAGTACGTTTTTTATGAAGGGGGCCTTTGCTGTCATACATAATGCATTTTTTTGCGTCGGCGCCGAATTGAAAGATAAGGTCCGAAATCCTTATGTTTGATGCGCCCGCCCCCATAAAAACGATTTTTACATCCTCTATATTCTTACCAACTACTTTCAAGGCATTAATAAGGGCGGCAAGTGTGACGGTTGCAGTTCCCTGCTGGTCATCGTGCCATACGGGTATGGGGCTTTCGGCCTTCAATCTGTCGAGTATGTAAAAGCACTTAGGCTGAGCAATGTCTTCAAGATTAATTCCTCCAAAAGAAGGATGTAATAAGAGGACAGTCTCTATGAGCTTATCAGGGTCTTTCGTGTCAAGGCATATGGGAAATGCATCGACGCCGCCGAGATACTTGTAGATTAGAGCTTTTCCTTCCATAACAGGAAGAGCTGCCTGGGGCCCTATGTCTCCCAGGCCCAGTACTCTGGTGCCGTCACTAACGACGGCGACGGTGTTCCATTTACTGGTTAACTCGTAAACCATTTCGGGATTTTTAACAATGTCTCTGCACGGAGATGAGACACCGGGGGTGTACCATATGTCAAAGTCATGCAGGTCCTTCACGCGGCACTTGGGCGTTATAGCTATCTTGCCCTTGTAATATGAATGAAGTTGTGAAGCTATTTTTAATGGTTTTGTCGCTTTTGCCAAGAGGTCTTCTTCGTCGTATTCCATAATCTTAGAGTCTCCCGAGTTGTGAGTTCATAATTGGGAAATCCGGCGTAAATACTTGCCTTTCTCTATATTGGCTGCGCTCACAAAGGGTGCCGGGCGTCTTTGCGCCTTTGGACAACCGGGCTATTATAGGCAAGAACCGGATGATTGCCAATGAAAAGTCATACTGAATTTGTCAATTTGGCGTATAATAATGCTGATATGACCATCACAGTTGTTTACGACAATAATGCATGTAAGGAGGGATTGGAGACCGGCTGGGGGTTCTCTGTTGTTATAAGCGGTTGTGAGAAGACAATTCTTTTCGATACGGGCGGGGACGGGGCGATATTGCTCGGTAATATGGGGAAATTGGGAATAGATGTGAACGGGATAGATTTAGTTGTTCTGTCTCATATTCACGGTGACCATACGGGGGGGCTGGACGGTTTTCTGGGAAAAAATTCCAAAGTGAGTGTTTATTTGCCGGAGTCATTTGCGAAGAAGTTTAAGGATGGTGTTGCGAAGTATGGCGTAGAGGTTGTTGAGGTGAAAGAACCAGTTGAGATTTGCAAAGATGTGCATTCGGTTGGTCAGCTTGGGACATTGATAAAGGAGCAGTCTTTGGTTATCAGGACGGATAAGGGTCTGGTTGTGATAACCGGCTGTGCGCATCCGGGGATAGTAAAGATAGTTAAGGCGGCGAAGGAGTTACTGGAGGAAGAGGTTTTCTTGGTGATGGGAGGTTTTCACCTTGAGTGGTCGACGCGCGGGAAGATTAAGAGAATCATTTCAGCTTTTAAGGACCTGGGGGTAAGTTATGTCGGGCCATGTCACTGCAGCGGTGATAAGGCGCGGGGCATGTTTGAGAAGCATTTCGGCGAGAATTACATAGGAGTCGGTGCGGGGAGGGCGATAGCCTCAACCGATTTGCAATGAGGCGGGTATATTTGCACGTGGGGGGCGGATCGAAAATAGCGATGAGGGGATTCGAAGCCGGTCTTTTTGTTGTGAGTTTGGGGCAGTATTGGATAAAGCAGGTTGGGCAGGTGGTGTTTTTCGTGTAAAGCCAGGATTGTTTGGTAAACAATCTGTGCTAATTGGCCGATAATCGCAGTATAATGGATTCAGACATTGTTTGCTTGACAAGCTGCGGGTAATTGTGGATAATAAACTAAAAGAGATTAGAACCCGAAATACAGGGAGAAAAAGTAGTGCGTTTGGTTATAAAGCAAAACGAGAATAAGGTCAATGAATTTCGATTCGACAAGGGTCCTGTTTATATAGGCAGACAGGAGAACAGCCAGGTTTTTCTGCCGGACAGGGCGATCTCGAGACAACACGCTGTGCTGTTTGCCACGCAGGACGGCAAATGGATGGTGGAAGACCTTGATTCGGCGAACAAGACATACCTGAATGAGGAGGCGGTCCACAAAGCTGAGATTAAGACAGGCGACCGTATCCAAATAGCTGATTATACAATTGAGGTGAGTTTCGAAGACGCTGCGAAGGCGGAGAAACAGATTAATCTGGCGGATACTCTGACAGCAGCTGCCCGAGGTCCTCAGGTCATCGAGAGGAAATTAGGCACAGCGGATGCGCCGCCTCTGCGGCTGCCGGCGAAGCGTGCGACGGATTTTCTTGAGGCCAGCGAGGGAATTTGCAAGGCGGGTAATCTCGATGAATTGCTGCTGGCGTTTTTGGATGTTACATCGCAGCAGTTCGGTGCGTATCATAGCTGGTGTGCATTAAGACAGCAGCCTGACGGTCCTATGACCTGTCACGCGGGCAGACATCGAGACGGCACCAGCCTGGAACTGAATGCCATAGAGCTTCAAGACAAGATTACTCAGGCGGTTGAGAAGGAGCAGTTCCTGTTGTTTATATTTTCACGCGACCTCGACAGGGCGGAAGAGGGTCAGATACGGTCTGTTGTGATGGGCCCTGTTATGGGTCCCGGCGGCTGCTACGGCGTGTTGTACGTTGACAACGCCATTCGTGACGAGCACTACAATCTTGGCGATTTGGACTATCTTATGCTGCTTGGTATCCACGCAGCCGCTGCGGCGCAGAAACTTTAAATCAGTTTGCGCCGAAACGAGCAACTCAGAAACTATATGTCACCGAGCTTATCTTCTTTTGTACTTGCCCATTAGTTGTCCCTGTCCGAGGATGTGTCCTTCCATGGCCTTGAGCAGGGCGGATTTGTCGGCGCCGGCGTCCAAATCAAGCATCTTATCGAGTGCGTAAATCTTGAAGAAGTATCTGTGAGTGCCGCTTGGAGGACACGGCCCGCCGTAGCCGATTCTGTGAAAGTCGGTAATACCCTGTTTGGCTCCGTTGGGCAAAATCTTGTCCGGCGGGATGTTCTCGGCGATTTCTCTGGAATCGGCAGGCCAGTTGAACATGACCCAGTGTACCCAGGTTCCCATTGGCGCATCAGGGTCGTCAGAAATCAGGGCGACACTTTTGGTGCCTTCCGGGACGGCGTCCCACTGCAACGGCGGGGAGACATCGTCGCCATCGCAGGTGTACCTGGATGGAATCATACCACCTTCTTCGAAGGCCGAACTTGTAACATTAATCTCCATTTTTTTACCTCCCACTTCTTCGGGACCGGCTTGTTCGCCGTCCTCGCAAGAACAGAACAACAATACGGGTGCGACTATTAAAATGACGGAATTTTTCGGCATAGCATTTCTCCCTTATCTTTTAGTTACATAGCGCTTTTTAGGTAATTAATCATATCACCGATTCGGTCGAGAGTCAAAAAGAGTGTGGAGAAAATCGCGACAATCCACATTGTGGGGCGTATCTGCCTGGCCTTGCCGGAAACTGTTTTTATAAGGACAAAAGAGATGAAGCCAAAAGCCAATCCGGTGCTGATACTGTAGCTCAGGGCAATCATTACCATTATTATAAAGGCCGGGAAGGCCTCTTCCAAGTTGGTGAAATCTATTCTTTTGACTTCTTTCATCATAAAAAGGCCGACCATAATGAGGGCCGGGGCGGTTGCGTAGAGGGGCACAATCGCGACAATCGGCACGAATAGCAGCGCCAGCAGAAACAAGGCGCCCGTAACTATGGAGGTAAGCCCAGTTCGGCCTCCCTGCTCGATTCCTGCCGCCGATTCGACATAGGCGGTGACGGTGGAGGTTCCGAATACAGCGCCAATTACAGTTGCCACGGCGTCGATGCTCAGTAGTCGGTCCAGTCCCTTAATTTTGTTATTTTCGTCGACCATGTTTGCCTGATGGCAGCAGGCGACGAGGGTCCCGACACTGTCGAACATATCAATAAAGGTCAGGGTAAAAATACTCCCGAAGAAGCCCCATTTCAGGGCACTTAGGATATCGAGTTTGAAGGCGATGGCGGTTATGTTGAGATGGGAAGAAATGAATTGGTGGGGCAGTTGAATTTTTTTGAATACGGCGGCCAATATTGTAGAGGCGATGATACCAGCCAGAAGGGCACCTTTTACCTTTTTCATTTCGAGATAGAGCATTACGAGCAGTCCGACGAGTCCGATGATGATTGTTACGGTCAGCGGGCCGGAGGAGACGAGGGTGATTTCATTCTGTACGATAACGCCGAGGTTTCTTAGTCCTATGAAGGTAATGAACAGGCCGATTCCGACGGCAATAGCGGCGACGAGAGAAGTTGGTATTGCTTCTACGATTTTTTTTCTCAATCCCGACAACGTCAACAGCAGGAAGAGGACCCCTGAGACAAAGACTGCACCGAGAGCAGTTTGCCAGTTCATTTTTCCTGATACGACGAGATATGCGAAGAAGTTGTTAAGGCCAATTCCCGGTGCCATAGCAATTGGGGCGTTAGCTAATAATCCTGTGATGATTGTGGCGGCGGCGGTTACTATACAGGTGACGGCTATCAGTGCTTCTTTGTCCATTCCCGTGGGGCCAAGAATCGCGGGATTGACGAAGATGATATATGCCATTGTGAGGAATGTGGTCAGGCCAGCGACGAATTCGATTTCGAGATTTGTTTTTCTTTCCTGAAACTCAAAGTACTTCCTAATCATTCAGGCACCTCAGCTATGTTTGTTAGTGGTACTCATTCGTATTTCCATTTGAGAATCCAAGGGTCTTTGGTTATTTGCTGGAATTTTCTGAGCTTTTGCTTAAGTTCCTGGAGGATTTCGGCATAGTCTGGATTGTCGGCGAGGTTATTAATTTCGTGGGGGTCGTTTTTCAGGTCGTATAGCTCGAACTTTGGGCGGTGGATATAAGCATCGACGGTGCGCTTGCCATACAGCTTATCGCCGCGTTTAAGAACATCCTGCCAGGTCGAAGAGTAGTGCAGGTCGGAGGCAAACGGATAGTCCAGCTTGTGTGCGATATTCCAGATGAGTTTATAGCGGCGTGTGCGGACAACTCGCATTGGGTAGTACATGGTGATTTCGTGGAAGGTATGGGAAGCGTAGATTTCATCCCAGCCTTTGGGATGTTCCTGTTCCAGGACTGGTAAGAAGGAGCGGCCGTGGAAGTCTGGTTTGTTGGGCAGTGCGCCCGCAAAATCGAGAATGGTTGGTGTGATGTCCGCCCAGGTTATCATGGCATCCGTGACAATTCCTTTTTTGCCGGAGTATGGGTTTCGGACGACACAGGGCAGGCGGATACCCGGTTCGTAGAGGGTGGTTTTTGCGCCGGGGAAGGCGATGCCGTTGTCTGAGATATAAATTATGAGAGTGTCGTTCCAGCGGCCGGTCTGTTTTAAGATTTCAATCAGGCGGAGGAGTCCTTTGTCCGCCTGCTGGACCGAGCCGTAGTACTTAGCCAGTTCTTCGCGGCAGGCAGGCGTGTCGGGCAGATACGTCGGGACTATGACGTCTTTGGGGTCGAATGTATCTGAACCTTCGCGGCGGAAGGGACGGTGCGGCTCGGTTGTGCAGAAGTACAGGAAGAAGGGTCTTTTGTCGTCGTCGATAAATTGTTTGCAGTCGTCGGCCATTTGTGCGGGTGAGCGGTCTTTGGCCTTGATGTATTGCTGGAAGTGATAAACTTCTTCTGGTGCTACGTGGTATTTTCCAGCCGATGCGGTACGGTAGCCTGCCTTGGCGAGCAGGACGGGCAGGCTCTTGATGTGGGGGAAGCTGACGAAGTGGTTGTAGCCGTGCTCATGTCCATATTGGCCGGTGGCGTGGTTTTGCAGGCCGGTGAGTATCACTGAGCGGCTGGCGCTGCAGCTGGCGGTGGTACAGAAAGCATGTGTGGATCGTGTCCCCTCGCACGCAAGCGCATCGAGGCCGGGGGTCTTGATGACAGGGTTGCCGTAGCAGCCCGCATCGTCGGTGCCGTGGTCATCAACGACGTAAAGAAGCACGTTTCGTTTTTGTGCCGGGTTTTGTTGGGCGAACGCAAACTGTGATGCCGCCAGTGATGCTGCGCCCAGGCCAACGGTCGTTAAGAATTGTCTTCTTGTTTGACAATATTTCATCTTATAACCCTCGCTTAAAGTACCCTTTTATACCGTGAAAAGCCGCATGTGAAAACTGATTTTCAAAAATTTTTCAGAATCCATACTAAGGTCAACATTATCCTTAGAAGCCAGTTGACACAGGATTAAGAGGACGCTAGAGGGCTGAGGGCAGAGTCTAAAAAAAATATTTCATCAGGTCGACAAAAACACTTGTCCTGCGTTGCAGATGATAATAGAATACGAGGAGATTGAAATGATTGCGTAAAAGGCGTTGAAAAGGTAGAGACAACGCTGATATATCTTGGCCCCCTGACCTCTCATTAGCGTCATTTCTCTTACTCTGCCGATAACTTTTGCAATGAGATAATTTGTGCGTACGCACTGGAGTAATGGAAGCCGGGATACCGGCATAAAGATTTAAGGTCAAGCTTAATAAAGAGAGAAGGAAAATTGAAATGAATATCTATGTAGGCAATTTATCAACTGATGTAAGCGACGATGAGCTGCGTGAGGCATTTGAGGCCTTCGGCGAAGTCAGGTCTATCAATATTGTGAGAGACAGGGACAGTGGTGAATCAAGGGGATTTGGTTTTGTGCAGATGCCGTCTGCGACTGAAGGTCGTGCTGCGATAGAAGGTATGAACGACAAGGATTTTAAAGGGCGGACTGTCAATGTTGCGGAGGCCCGCCCCAAGGCCCAAGACCGTCGTGGCGGCGGCGGCAGGCGTGGCGGTTTCGGGGGGGGCGGCCGTCGCGGCGGCCGCGGAGGTTTTGGGGGTGACCGCGGCGGCGGACGAGGCGGTTCCGGTGGCAGTCGCGGTAAACGTCGCTACTGACAAGAAAAATCGAAGCTTGATTGAGTTACGATAGAACAGAATCGAATCGCAAATCAAGCAGTTCTTTTCGTTTATATGGTCTGTTTTGTCTACGTAAAAGGGTCAGACTGTTGGATGTTGTTCTTGGCGATTAAAGTTGGCATTGCAGGGGCATTGCAAAAAAGGACTGCGAGCGGAGGGAGTCGAACCCACACGTCCCTAAGGACACAAGGACCTAAACCTTGCGCGTCTGCCAGTTCCGCCACGCTCGCGTTTTCGTGACTTGGTAGAACTAATTACTCTAACTTTGGTCTTCTTGTTTTTTTTCTTTGGATATTTTTTCGATTCTTTTTTCGGCTTTTTGGAGTATATCCTTGCAGTGTTTAATCAGGGCCATTCCTTTTTCGTACTGGTTGAGGCTGTCCTGGAGGGGTATTTCGCCCTGCTCGATTTTGCCGACGATGTCGGTGAGCTGCCTGATTGCCTGTTCGAAGGTGAGTTTGGTGATGTTATTTTTCTTTTCGTTTTTTGCCATAGAAACAGACCTTAATCTATTTAGCCTTATTTTGCTTTTTTGTCACCTTACTTTCAATGAAATTTTCGTTTGCAAGTTCGGTAATTAAGTAATCTTCGATTTGGACATCCTGTAGTCGTTTTACGAGGCGGCCGGTCTTTTTGTTGGTGGTAATGCTGTATCCTCGCTGGAGGATGGATTTTGGGTTCAGACCGGCCAGTAGGGAGGTCTCTGCCGTGAGCTGTAAATGAGCTTTGTCAACTATATTCCTTACTGCTACATTTGCCCGATTGGTCAGATTGTTCAAATCAAGCATCTTTTTGCCTAACAGCCGGTGCGGTTCAATTTTTCGAACTTGCTCATCGATTGAGTACAATCTCGCCCGCGCCTCAGCTAACAGCTGTCTTACCGAACTTCCAAGTCTCATCAAGAGTTCATCTGATTGTTGCTCGGAGTTGTGCAGCAACGATTTTACTTTGGACTCCAACCTTTCCTGTAGGTAAGCCAACTGTTCCAGGACTTCCTGCATGTCGGGGACGGCGACGACGCCGGCTTTTGTAGGTGTTGAGGCCCTTGCATCGGCGACGAGGTCTGCGATTGTAGTGTCGACCTGGTGGCCGACGGCACTGATGATAGGTATTTTGGAATCAAAGATTGCTCTGGCCAATACTTCTTCGTTAAAGGCCCAGAGGTCTTCGAGTGAGCCGCCGCCACGTGCGACAATGAGGATATCGAGTTTGAGTTTATTATTGCGTCTGTTTGCGTCTCTTACGGCCGCGGCGATTTTTTCGGCTGCGCCTTCTCCTTGGACGGGCACGGGATAGAGGAATAATTTTACAGGCGGCCAACGGTTATGGATGCTATTTTGTATGTCGGCTATCGCAGCGCCTGACTCGCTGGTGAGTATGCCGATTCTTTCGGGGTAGGGCGGAAAGTGCTTTTTGTATTTTTCATCGAATAGCCCGTGTGCCTGGAGGCGCCTGAACATCTGCTCGAAGGCCAATTGAAGTGCGCCAACGCCGGCAGGATCGAGTCTTTCCACATAGAGCTGGTATTTGCCGCCGGGGACATAGACGTCAACGTAACCTGTAGCCATGCCGGCCAGACCGTTTTCCGGCTGGAATTTTACCTTTCTGAAATTGCTTCGCCACATAACGCAGGGCAGCAGGGCATTTTCATCTTTGAGGGAAAAATAGCAGTGTCCGCTCTGGTGGACTTTGAAGTCCGTTATTTCACCGGTGACGGTCAGCCGGGATGGTAGGTTATTTTCGAGGATTCCTTTGATTAAGGAATTGAGCTCGCTGACAGTATATATTTTCCTTGTCTTCTGCATCTTTCGTACAAAACAATGGAATGACCTATAATCAGCCGCTGATTATAAAGGCAAGTCAGCCAATCATCAATTGTCCATCGGCTCGGATGGTCCTGATAATCTGAGATAATTTGCTTGATTTGCAGGGCCTTGATTTGGTATAATAAAGCAGTCTTGTGGGGCGGTTAAATATTGAGGATGGATGATGAATCCCTGGCTTGAAACTATAGGTGTTGTTCTTGTTGCCCTTTTTGGTATTTTCCTGGGGAGGTTGTTTTCACGTTTTCGGGGACCATATTGGATGTTGGGGTATTTTTTATCTCTTCTGGTCGTCGCGGCGTTGCTGGCAAGCAGGTGTGCCGGTTCGCTGGGCTTTATGCGGTCTTTTGCCTGGGTCAGCGCAGGTCGTATAAAATTCGTCATTTTATGTCTGGCGGCCACGGTGGGCATAACCACGCCGCTATCGCGTTTGCCGCGCAGAAGTGAGAAAATCATAGTTTGCATTTTGATGGCTGTGGTTGTGGTTTGGTTTTCGATATGTCCATTTCTTGTCCCTGCTTTGATTAAGGGGCATCTGTTAAATCTTCGCACGAGGGTCGATTCGATGGGGGTCTGCTATCAGACGACGAATTATACGTGTGGCCCGGCTGCAGCGGTGACGGCCTTGAGGCAATTAGGTCTGCCTGCGGAGGAAGGAGAGATAGCGGTGCTCTCTCGCACGAGCCCTGTGGCAGGGACACTTCCGTGGTGTCTTTACAGGGCGCTTAGGGACCGCTACGGTGCAGACGGTTTGAAATGCCAGTACCGTCAATTTGAGTCTATTGGTCAGCTGAAAGAGGCGGCGGTAACGTTGGCCGTGGTGAAGGATGTATTTCTGTCGGACCACTGTGTCGCTGTGCTTGACGTCTCGGACCGGACGGTCACTGTGGCGGATCCTGTTGGTGGCAGGAAGCTGCTGAGCCATGAGCAGTTTGAGAGTATATGGCGATTTTCCGGTATTTCGCTGCGACGAAAGGCCGCACAGAGCGTATTTGATTGAGAAAAGCCGTTAAGATTTGTCTTTTAGCAGTTCCTGGAGCCTGTTTAGCTCACCAGCTTTCATATGGTAACTATGGTCGGTGTCTGGGAATTGACCTCTCTGTACATCTTTGGCGTATTCATTGAATGCTTGGACGGTGGAGTCGGCCAAGCTGGCGTAGCTTTTTGCGAATTTTGGACCCCGCCCCTGGGTCAGTCCGAGGATATCGGGGGCAATGAGTATTTGGCCGTCGCAGCCGGGGCCTGAGCCGCAGCCAATTACCGGCACTTCGCAGCGTTTGGTGATAATCTCCGCGACCTCTGCGGCCGTTCCTTCGATTAACAGCGTAGCGGCACCGGCCTGCAGCATCTGGTCGGCAAGGGCTATCAGTTCCAGGGCCATTTCGGCGGTTGTTGCCTCGGCCTTGAATCGGCCAATCCTTCCGATTGTCTGTGGCCTTATGCCGATGTGGGCCATAACGGCCATACCAGCATCGCTAACGGCTTTGATTGCATCGAGATACGCGCTGGTTGCTTCGATTTTTATCATCTGTGCGCCGGCTTCTGTGACGAATCGGCCGGCGTTTTTCACCGCTTCGGTGGTGCCGAGCTGATAGGACAGAAAGGGCATATCGGCGACGAGATAGACATTTGGGGCCCCTCGGCGGACGGCCGCGGTGATAGTGACCATAAAGTCCATTGTAGCCGGCAGCGTGGAGTCGAAGCCGAGCACAAGCTGAGCCGCTGAGTCGCCCACGAGTATCATTTGGACGTCGGTCTGGGCGAGAAGTCTAGCGGTGGTATAGTCGTAGCAGCTCACCGCGGTGACCTTTCGGTTCTCGCGTTTGGCAGTGAGCAGGTCGGCAATCGTGATTCTGACATCCATATTTGCGTTGGGAAAAGTGAGAAAGTCACAGCTTTTTCGTTAAAATATGAGAACACAGCGGGTTTGGCAAGCGTAAAATAGGTTAATTTTTGGGCTGAATTCGGGTGTTTTGGAGGGAACGGCAAAAAAAAATTGGATTTTTGCGATTAAGGGTTTGATTAGCAGTAAAAAAGCTGTAGTTTTTCTGTGAATTCTTTAAAGAATTTTTTGTGGTTTATTCGATTAGATAATTGTAAGGAGTGTTGGAACCGGGTATACGGATTTTTTAAGAGTCATTATCCTACTTGCTTTTCATCACCCTCCTCCGAAGCCAGATTCTGTCGTATTAGGATCTGGCTTTTTTATTCTTGCTTCTGGATTTGTCAAAACAGGTAATTGCTTGGGTGGTATCGGTGTTAAGTTAGGGAATAACAGGGGAGGCTTTTAGGGGGTATTCTGAATATTCATCTTTGGCAGCGATGGCCGGCTATAAAAAACAAGCGGGGCCTATACCGAACCTAAATCAGTATAGGCCCCGCATTCATTCGTCATCTAAGCTGTACATGTGCTTTGACTACGGGAAGAATACTTCCTTGAGCCAGTTGTCTGCCATAAGCCCATAGTCTTCGAAGTTGATTGTATTATCGTCATCAAGGTCAGCTCGCCACCAGGGCAGCTCTATATACTGGCTGCCTGTTCCCTGGAGGGCGAGGTAGAGCATCTCCTCGGGCGTCAGAGAGTAGTCGTAGATGCGGACATCATCCATTATTCCTTTGAATAACCTGTCGCTGTATTGCATCTGGTCACCGAAACGAGCAGGGCCGTTCCACAACTCTGGGTAGTGCCGCAGCGGGTTTCTTGATGCCTGGAGCGTGCCGTCGTACATATATATGGTTCCCTGCATCGGCTCTACTACGAGCGCCGCAAGGACCCATTGGTCATCAGGAACGACCAGACCAGAATGCCAATCCCACGCATAGTTATCAAAGGGCTCATCGTTTGCGTCTATATGCCAGAAGTAAGCCAGCTCATGGTTGATTTCCCAAGGGACCCATTCCGCAAATCCAAGTGAGCCGCCACTGCCAAAGTCGAGACCTGCACCGGTACCGGGGGCATTGGGGTCGCATGGGTCACTATAGTGGCAATCTACGATGCCTGCATACATAGGCTGGTCGCCATCGCGCTTAATCCAGGCCGATAGCGTCACGGTGTTGGAATTCAGGTCGAGGGGCGTATTAACTTCAATGTAGTCGTCGAATCCGTCAAAGGTCAGGGCACCAGTTCCCTCCATCCGGTCGTCAGTGTGATGGGCGTACGTACTCTGCCCCGGGGCTTTGCCGGGGTCATAAAGCAGGCCGTGGTTGCCATAGGCGGAGCTGTCTACAACGTCCAAAGCGGTCGCAGGGGCTTTCGAGTTGTCGTCCATTCTCCACCAGCCAGTCAGGAAATTGGCATCCGGTGGTGTTGCCGTAACATTGCCTGTAGCGCTCATCAGCCAGTCACGTTGGGTAAATACATCAAGGTCCGCATTGTCAACGAGGCAATCCTCGTCCCAGTCTATACTGCCGCCGGCAAAAGCGTTATTAAGGACGCATCTGGGCGGATGGAGCCGGATATTGTCGAAGTAGACGTGTCCTGAGCCGTCGGCGGTCTTGTCGCCGAAGCCGATAGTGAGCCGGCTGATGTTGGTCAGGTCGACGCTGTTGTCGTCAACAAAGTCCTGGAGGTCGATATTCCATTCCTGGAAGCCCTTCCATTCTTTGTTCAGCTCATTGGCGTCGTGGTAGAGGACCTTGCCGGTGCGGTTACTGCCGTCGGTCAAAGCCACGTACATTGGTTCAATGGCGTTGTCGGCTTCGCCCTTAAACGCCAGGCGCAATGCTTCAACGCCGTTGGTTGTCCAATTGGGGTCTATTCCCAAATCAGTGATATCCGCGTAGGCCTCGGCATAGTACGGGCTGAGATTGTTCTCGTATAAATATTTCAACGCGTTGCCGTCTTCGGTGAAATTCGCATCCTTCTCAAGGAAGACCTGCGACTGGGTCCCGTTGACAAAGCAATCTTTCCATACGGCAGAAAGCCGCGGCTCCGCCTCGTTGGTGCTGACGTAGGAGTTGAAATCGTCGACGACGACATGGTCAATGGTGGTGAATTCCAGGACGTCACTTTGCCACGGACTTCCGACCGTGACCGTATTGACCTCATCAACGGCCCAGTAGTAAGTCTGGGCTAAAGCCAAAACACTTGTGGGGGTGGGATCAAAGGTGTTTGGCCCCTGATGGCCCTGGTTGGCGTCCTGAGCGCGGCTGTTAACATCGTCGAAACTGGTGCTGAAGTATACATTGTGGACATCAACGGCGACACCGGGCGTCCAGGCGAGGTTGACGTCTATGGGCATATCAAAGGCCTCGTTGAAGGGGCTGAAGTCATATGCCTTGCCGTCGTTTGTCTTGAAGCTCCAGACTGGTCCGGTCCAGGGCGGCATTGGCGGGTCGTTGACACCCTGCACGTAGGTGTCATTGTACTCATCGACAGCCCAGAAGTATTCGCCTCCTATAGCCAGTTCTATAGGCACGTTGGCATCATTGGCATCCTGCTGAGTACCTATAAGTGTGCCGGCGTCGCGGCTGTTGACGTCTGCCCAGTTGGTTCCGAAGTAAACGTTGTGCTTTTTGGCCCAGAGGCCGGCCCCCCACGTAAGTTTTTCCAAATCCAAAGCCACATTTATTTCCTCATCATCGGGATTTGGGCCCCAGGCGTCGGTAGCCGGTTGTGAGGTAACGCGGATATTGTCGAGGAAGGGCCATCTGTCGGTAACACCATCTTTATAACACCACCACCTGATACCGACGGGCTGTCCGATGCCGGGGTGGCCGTCCGGTACGACCAGAATCACCTTGTACTCTTTCCATTCAACGAGGTTCACATCGGTTGTTTCCTCGAGGATAATATCCTTGCCGGCGACTTCGGTAGGCTGTGGCCCGCCGGAATCGTAAATGATAGACGGCCTGAACCTTACATTGGTGTCCCAGCTCAGAGCGTCCATTTTCAGGGTGTACTGGACTCTGGCTTGAATGGTATCGGTGAGGTATTGCCGGAACCAGCAGTCGTTGGTCTGCATGTAGCACATTACAACTCCGTGGCTGGCGTCCCAATCCTTGCAATGGTCCGGCGAGCAACAGAGCGGATAGGCGCAGTTGACGTCCTGGCCCACCCAGTTTGCGGTTCCGAGTGTCCAGCCGATCCCCAGGTCGTTGCCGGTGTGCCCACACTCCTGGTTGCCGTCCGCGTCCAGCTCAAAGCTGAAGTTGTTTACGTCAAGGTGCGTAATCGGCGCGATGGCGTGGGCGGAGCCGCCAAGGGCAAGCACCAGAACAACAGCGACGAAAAAAGACAATTTTCTACACATAATATTCCTCCTTAACAAAATAAAAACCTTAAAACGTTTCCTGGCACTTGTGCCAAACATCTGTAATATTCCGCAGGTACGAATTTCATGCACCGGGCACGAATAACCTTCGCATATTCCATAGTTCGCACCTGCCCAATATAAGTTCAAAAACTAAATATTTTCTCGTTGTGGTGTGTAAATGCAGAATCGACGATGTGAGCCGGGGTGTGACAACTCCTCCTTACGCATAGTACCCACACACCGCACCTCCAGAAAAGGTGTTCTTTTGGCCTAAAAACTACGACTATTCAATTATAGAAAGACACATTGCACAGCTTTCTTCATTTTCGACTATAGCACTTGGCGGCGTATGTGTCAAGAAAAAACCGGTGGGATTGCAGCGATTGTGATGAATTTGTGCAAAAAACGCTTAACTGGCTTTTCTGTGGGAAGTTACAGATGGCCTGCCTGTAAATCTGGGCCGAAAATTTGCGCTTTAGGCCTTGAAAATTGCTTGCAAGGGGGACAACTTTGGGGTATAATAACGCTTGACAAAGGCAATTTGGCGAAAAAATGCAGAATTTGTGGAACAGAAGGCGGGTTTTGCGCATCTTTATCGCTGAATAGCAAAAAAGAGACAGAAGGAGTGCGATATGAGCAGAGAAAAGGGGTTTACATTGGTGGAACTATTGGTGGTGATAGCTATTATAGCCCTACTAATGTCGATATTGATGCCGGCATTGGCGAAGGTGAGAGACCAGGCGAAGGGGGTGCTTGGCCTGTCGAACCTCAAGCAGATGGCCAGCGCCTTTGCTATGTATCTGGAAGATAACGACAGCAAGTTCATGCAGGGCTTCATAGGACCGTGCGTAGCGGATTCGCATAAGCGTTACTGGATGGAGGCCCTGCGGCCTTACTACGGTAACCAGGGCGATGTGCGCTGCTGTCCCAAGGCGACGAAGACGGGGACGTCGATGGGCCTTGGCCAGTATGGGAACGGCGGGGGGACGTTCTCGGCGTGGGGGGTATTTGACGGCGATGTATGCGGCGAGCCGTCATCGTGGTGTTATGTGGTGGCGTGTGATTACGGCAGTTACTCCATAAATGGGTGGCTGCAAGACCCTGAACAGGGCGAAGCGATGTGGGTCACTCCCCAGAAGGATTATAACTGGCGGCATTGCAATCTTAAGGGAGGGGGTAATATACCTTTGCTTGGTGGCGGCAAGTGGATTGACGTTTGGCCGGACTATTGGGACCAGCCTCCGGAATTGGAGGGACAGGATTGGAGCGTGGGCAGTCAGATGGCTCGTATCTGTATGAACCGGCACAACGGGTATGTAAACTGGGCTTTTATGGATTACTCTGCCCGGCCGGTTGGCCTTAAGGAACTGTGGAAGCTAAAGTGGCATAAGTTTTTCGAGTTAAACGAGGACCCGCCAATCTGGACGGATTGGATGAAACCATTTAAGGATTACGATTGAAAAAAAAACAACTATTGTTGAAAAAAGGCCGGCCAATTAAGACCGGCCTTTTTTTATTCGTGTGCGACTGAACGGTGAATGGGCACTTTGCCAATAGATAATCGTGTCTACTTATCCGATGTGTTTATGGGGCAGGCGGCATATACTCTTGCAGAAAGCAGATGGGTGGGCTAATATATCTATTGATGACGGGTTTTCTGTTAAAAACAATTGTATGAGATGGATTTACTGTTAGTAACAAAAATACCAGGACAAAGGAAAGGCCAATAATATGCCGGAAGCTGATGCTGGGAAGGAAGCGAAGAGGTTTTACGAAGATGTTCCGATGGAAAGGCGCGGCTTTTTCCTTAAGGGGGCGAGTTCGCTGGATTGGGGGATGAAGAACCGTCTGTCGCGGATATTTAATCCTGATACCGGCCGGACGGTGATGTTGGCAATCGACCATGGGTATTTTCAGGGGCCGACGACCGGGTTGGAGCGGATAGACTTGAGTATTGTGCCGCTGATGCCGTATGCCGATGCGATAATGCTGACTCGCGGGATTCTGCGGACGACGGTGCCGCCGTGGCTGAGAAAGCCGATAGTGATGCGGTGCAGCGGCGGGCCGAGCATACTCAAGGAGCTTTCGGATGAGCATTTGGCTGTTGACATCGAGGACGCGATTCGTATGAACGTAGCGGCGATTACGCTTCAGGTGTTCATCGGCGGGGAGTTTGAGAGCCGGTCGGTGCATAATATGACGCGTCTAGTGGATATGGGGCTGCGTTACGGAATTCCGGTGATGGCGGTAACGGCGGTGGGCAAGGATATGGTGCGGGATGCGAGGTATTTTCGTTTGGCCTGCCGGATGTGCGCTGAGCTTGGGGTCCATTTTGTGAAGACGTACTACGTTGAGGAAGGATTTGAGACGGTTACGGCTTCCTGTCCTGTTCCGATAGTGATGGCTGGCGGCAAAAAGATACCGGAATTAGACGCCCTGACGATGGCATATAAGGCGGTGCAGGAAGGCGCATCAGGAGTTGATATGGGCAGGAACATCTTCCAGAGTAATGCGCCCAAGGCGATGATGCAGGCGGTCCGCAAGGTTGTTCATGAAGATATGAAGCCGGCCGAGGCATACGAGCTGTACGAAAGCATCAAGAGCGAAGACAAGGGCAAGGATTGAAGATGTAAAATTTATGGTGGAAGTTGCAGCCAGGGCGGCGAAGGCATAAGAGAGGGGGAGATATTTGCAGGGAAGGGATGTGCAGGAATAATGGTTGAAAGCGGGTCAAGTGAAATAAAAACGAATCCCTTGGCGTATGTAGCACCTATTATTCGTGGGCTTCTGGCGAAACCGACGGGTAGTGAGGACATACCTTATGAACCTGTTATTTTGAGGTCTTTGACGAGCAAGGAGGCTGTTGAATTTGCCGGCTCTGCCGAGAATGCCGAGGCGCTGCAGTATCCTGAGCCTTTAACGAAGGGCCGGACGCCCCCTCTTTTTGTAGAAGCTGTGGAATTTGGCGCCGGGGCTGAGGACCTGCGCAAGCAGCTAAGTGACTGGATTTCAGACTATTCATCGAAGTACAACCGCAAGCCGGAGGTTGTATGTCTTCGCGGACTGGGGATAGTTTACGTTGACCGGCGGGATGACAGTTCTGATTTGCCTCTTAAGAATAAGGTTGCAGTGGTAACCGGAGCTGCAGGTGCGATCGGTTACGGGATTTGCCGGGGGCTGCTGGAGAACGGCTGTTACCTGGCGGCCACTGACCTTGGCGGCGAGAAACTCGACGCTTTTTCAGTCGACCTGAAGAAAATAGGCGGTGACCGAATAATAGGAGTACCGCTCGATGTCACTGATAAAACATCTATTGCTCGGGGTTTTGAAAGTATTATTCAGGCGTGGGGCGGAATTGACATTCTTGTGCTCAATGCCGGTATCGCGATGGTCTCTTATTTGAAAGAGATGGACCTTGAAGCCTTTCGCAGGCTGGAGAAGGTAAACGTGGAGGGAGCTCTGCTGACGCTTTCGGAAATTGCCCGTCATTTTATCCTGCAGGGTACAGGAGGTGACATTATTGTTATCTCTACTAAGAATGTACCGGCGCCCGGAGCCGGTTTTGGTGCTTACAGTGCCACCAAGGCCGCGTGCCATCAGTTGGGCCGTATTGCAAGCGTAGAGTTGGCGCAGTATGGAGTCCGTGTGAATATGGTGGCACCGGACGCGGTGTTTTCGGAGGGTGGATACAAATCAGGCTTGTGGGAGGAGATAGGCCCCGGCCGGATGCGTGCACGGGGACTTGACGAAAAGGGATTGCAGGAGTACTACCGCGACAGAAATCTGCTTAAGGTAAGGGTTACGGGACGGCATGTTTCCAACGCCGTATTGTTTTTTGCCACGCGTCAGACACCCACAACCGGTGCAACAATTCCCGTGGACGGAGGTTTGCCCGATGCCACGCCGCGATAGCTTTGTGCCTGCTCCCAAAACCGGAAGTGACGCGTGAGGTATGTGTTAGTAATATGAATAGGGCCCTGTCAGAACTTATCAGAGTATCGAGGGTGGTTGGTAAAGACACGTCGCTTGTCCAGGGTGGTGGGGGTAACACATCGGTAAAGACGGAGGACGGCAGGTATATGTATATAAAGGCCAGCGGTACGGCTTTGAGAGATATGGATGGGGGAAGAGGGTGGCGGAGATTACGGCTGGATTCGGTGTTGGCGATTATAAAAGATAAGTCGATATCACAGCTTGAGACGCAGAGCAGGGAGATGGAGGTGGTGAAGCGGCTGTTTGTTGCGTGCGATGATGCTGTGGGCGGTGAGTCCCGGCCGTCGGTGGAGGCGCATCTGCACGCATTTCTCGATAAATGCGTGATACATCTGCATCCGGTTGCGGTCCTGGCGTACTGCTGTGCCAAGAACGGACGAGTGGAGCTTGAAAAGCTATTTAAAGGTGAGAAGTTTCCGCCGGTCTGGGTGCCCTACACGGACCCGGGCTTTATGCTTGCAAAGAAAGTTGCCAAGGCCGTTGTAAATTATCAAAAACGGTTTGGCGCGAAGCCCACGATTCTTTTCCTTCAAAAGCACGGGCTTCTGGTTTCGGCAGAGAGCTCAGATGCTGCTTTAGGGCTTCTGCGCAAGGTCATAAATCGCTGCATGAGCAAGCTAAGACAGCCAAAGGGGAAAAAAATCAAACCTGTAAGTCAGCAGGTTGTGGCGGATGCAAAGCAGTGTATTCGTGGGGCATTTTTTGAAGCGACCGGGCAGCGTCCTGCAATAGGCTATTTTTATGACGATGCTATTGCAGGGTTTTGGAGTCAAAGGGACGCGCGGAAGCTGCTGTTGCCTGGTGCTCTGACGCCTGATGAATTGCTGTACGCCAACGGGCCCGCGATGTGGGTGGAGGATTGTGATTCGAAGCAAATCGCGGGCAGGCTGAGGCGGCAGCTCAAAAGGGGCAGGAAGCCTTCTGTGGCATTTCTGGTTAAGGGTGTTGGACTTTTTGTCGCCGGGGGAAAGAAAATCGCTATTACCGTCAGGGACATCGTGGAGAGTTCATTTTTCATTCGCACTAACGCGCTTCGATTAGGTGGGATTCTGGCCTTGAGTAAGCGTGGGCGGGACTTTATTAATAAGTGGGAGTCGGAGGCCTTTAGAAAGAAGCTGGCGAACGGTTAAGCTCAGATGATGGTAGTCGGGCATGGCCGCGGGACCAGCGACGGGTTATTGCTTTATTTCGGGACAGGCCGTGATATAGTCGAGGACATCGCTTAGAGTAGCTGTTGCAACAGCTACGGTACAGTCAGCGGCGCCATAATAAAGACTGAGCTGGTTGGTTTCCTTGCGGATAATGGCTCCGGAAGGGAATACGACGTCACCGACATCACCGACTCGCTCGTAAAACTCTCGTGGTCCCAAGACCCATTCATCACTTCGGCGCAGGACTCTCCAGGGTTCTTCCAAGTCGAGAAGCGCGAGCCCTACGCGGTATATTGCTCCTGCTGTGGTGACGCGCACACCATGGTAGAATATCATCCAACCATGCGCTGTCTCTATGGGCTGGCAGGCCAGACCGACTCTGTGGCAGTCCCAATAGGCGGACCTTGCTTTAATCAAAGGTCTATGGTCGCCCCAGTGCTTCAGGTCCGGGGAGAAACTAATCCACATGTGTGCCTCACCTCGGACAATCGGTCTGTGAATCAATGCAAATCGGCCCCTTACCCTGCGAGGCAGCAAACAGGCGTCTTTATCTTCGGGCGGCAGGAGCGCACCGAGGCGGGCAAACGTTCTGAAGTTTTTGGTAATCGCCAGTGAAACTACTGGACCGCCTTCGCTAAAGGAAGTATATGTGATGCCGAACTGCTTTTGCTCTTCGAGCCATACAATGCGAGGGTCCTCGAGGCCCCATTTTTCCTCTCGAGAGCTTTGGTCGGCCTCGAGGGTTGGCTTAGGGTCAATTTCCCAGTCTGTCAGCCCATTGGCACTGCGTGCAACGGTCAGATGCGAGAAGCCGCGCATATCTTCGACTCGAATCAACAGAAGCGTTTCGGTATTTAACTTAACGGCTGCGGGGTTAAAGACCGCGTTTGCCGGGTAAGGCCAATTTTCCGGCTTTAATATTGGATTGCCTTTGTACCTTGTGAAGAGCTCGTGTGCCTTTTTTTGCCGTATAAGCTCGGCCATTGTTTTGGTCCAAAACCAGCAAGCGGTCCCGCAGGACACTTGCGATACTGATTCAGCCTTGTATTTTACGTCACCTAAATTTAATCGGCAAGATGGCCGATTTACTGTAAGTCAAAGTACTAATTTTCGGTACGGCTGCGGAAAAAATTCACTGGTTCACGAGCCGAACTTCTGGTGGTCGCAGCAGCCTATATCACCATTGTAACGGTCGTATGAAGCTAAGCCGCAGGAGTATGTGCTATGCTTTTACCAACTGTGTTTCATACAAGCTTTGATACAATGAGCAGCTTTGCATCAGCTGGTCGTGCTGGCCCCGGGCTATAATCTGCCCGTCATCCATTACCACTATCACATCCGCGGTAATGACAGTACTGAATCTGTGAGCGATTACGAAACTGGTTCTGCCCTTCATAATTTCCTCGATAGCCTTGTGAATTTTGGCTTCGCTGTCTGCATCGACCTGGCTGGTGGCCTCATCGAAAATCAGGATTGTGGGGTTCTTTAAAATCGCTCTGGCTATGATAATTCTTTGCAATTGGCCGCCGCTAAGGCCAGTTCCCTGCTCGCCGATTATTGTGTCGTAACCGTGAGGCAGGGGTGAGATAAACTCATGGGCAAATGTGCGCTTGGCTGCGGCGATTATTTCTTCTTGGGTGGCGTCGGGCTTGCCATATGCGATATTTGCGGCTACGGTGTCATTGAATGTCACCACATTTTGGGTGACCATTCCAACCTGGCTTCTTAAACTAAACAGTGTCACATCTCGGATATCTTTGTCGTCTATCAATATCCGTCCGGAATCGGGGTCGTAAAACCTCGGTATCAGATTTGCCAGCGTCGTTTTGCCTGAGCCGTTAGGCCCTACGATAGCGACATTATGCCCTGCTGTAATCTTCAGATTGATGCCCTTCAAGACGGGCCTGTTTGTCCGGGGATAGCTGAATACAACGTCTCTGAACTCGATTGCCCGGGTCATCGGCTTAAGCTCTACCGCATCTGGTTTTTCCTTCTCTGTTGGCTCAGCTATAACAGCATATACCCGCTCAGCGGCTGCGTTTGCCTGTTGAACCTTGGGCCAGATGTCACTGCTTTTGCGAATCGACTCGGCTGCGGCTCCTAACAAGCCAACAAGTACAAAAAACTCACTGCCGTCGATTCCCCCTTTTACAACCCAATGTACCCCGAATATCAGCGCTGCGGCACCTGCTATCATTGCGAGGACTTCCATAATCGGCCCTATGCCCGCATTGACCTTTGCTATCCTAAACAGCTGTCTTAACAGTCCCTTGTTGATACCCGTGAATTTTTCGCTTTCATAGTGCTGCTGGTTGTAGACTTTGACTATTTTTACTGCACTGAATGTTTCTTCCAATTTGCCTAACATTCGGCTCCAACTCGCGAGAGATCTTCTGGTGGCGCGTTTGATTTTTCTGCCCAGCCTTGAGACCACGCCTATGGTCGGTGGCGCGCAGCACAGAAATATAAGCGTCAGCTTATAGTCCAACCACATAGCACTGGCAAGCAGGCTTGCTGCTTTCAATGGCTCCCTAAGCGCCTTGCCCAGCAGTACCTTGACTCCGACTCCAAGTTGACTTATATCACGGATTAGTCTGCTGACGGCATCACTTGGGTTTTCAGTTTCGAAGAACCCCACTCGCATATCCATCGTGTGGGAGAACATCTCCTCGCGCAAACGGGCCAATGCCGTCTGAGTTACTTTCTCGGCCAGATACTGCTGGTAGAACCGTGCAGTGCAGCGCCCGATGGTAAAGACGGTTACCACAAGTATTACCAGCATTGCCGGCCGAGTTTTGTTTGACAGGCTTTCTCCCTGGGGTACAAACCTGAGAAGTCTTTGTACATAATCGGCGTAAAAGGGCTTTTTGCCGCACTGGATTTCCCGTTGTTCGGTTGTCAATTGTCCTGATTTGTCGGTGCGCTGATATTGAATCGCTATCGATTTGACGTTTGCTATTGTTGCTAATTCCCAGAGCAGTCTGTTGGCCGGTACCTTATCAGTTGTGTTACGGATTAGACTGCTTCCGGCCCCGACAATCAGGTCGTCACGCCTGAGGCCTGCTTGCTCAGCCGGACTTTTCCTGTTAACCTTGGCAACACGCAAGTAGTGTGTTACGTCAGGATTGTTAGGGTCGGAATAGTCCAGCTGCTCGGGGACGTAAAACTGAATGCCGTATCGCTGGGAACTGATCATCCTGTGTGCCCATCCGTGCAATCCCTCCTCACCCATCATAATCTTCAGTAGTGGAATGAGCGTCATAAAAGTCAGGCTAAACAAGATGCCAATCAGTATGGCACTTACGAGTATGATTATAAGCCGGGGCCACTGAGGCCAGATGTATTTGAATATCCGCCCAAAATCCTTCATTAGAAAGGTTTCTCCAATTATATTTGTCTGCGGGCTTAGAGCCAAAATCTAGCTCCGAATGTGATGGCTGCCAGACGCAGAACGGCATATTCAGGTTCAGATATAGCGCAAGCACACTAACAAACTCGGCACTGGTGGTCAAGTCCAAAGGTTATTGACGCCCAAAAGTGTTTTTGTTAGCCTGACCGGTCTTTAGGAAAGCAGTTAAATGGAAATCGACAGTTTAGTTTTGGGTTCGTATCAGACTAATTGCTATATTCTGCGTGAGGACGAGTCGGCCGAAGATTGTCTGGTTGTCGACACCGGTCTGGAGGCAGGTGGTCTGATTGACTTTCTCAGTGAGCACAATTTAAGTCCGGTTGTTGTGGTCCTGACTCACGGCCATGCAGACCATATTAGGGGCGTAGCGCTGCTGCGCGACAAGTTCCCTGGAATAAAGGTCTATATCCACAGACTCGACACCGAGATGTTAACAGGTGCTGTGAGTAACTTGTCTTTAATGGAGGGGATAAGGTTTAGCACAGAGCCGGCGGATTTTCCTTTAGAAGAGGGGGATGTAGTTGAGCAGGCTGGTATAAAACTAAAGGTACTTCATACCCCGGGACATACGCCCGGTGGTATTTGTTTGTATTCAGAGGAAGAGGGGATTGTTTTCAGCGGCGATACGTTGTTTTGCGCTGGCGTAGGCCGAACAGATTTCCCGGGCGGCAGTATGACGCGATTGATAAAAAGCATAAGGGAGAAGCTTTTGGGACTGCCGGACGAGACTGTTGTTTATCCCGGCCACGGTCCTGTGACAACGATAGCGCAGGAAAAAGCAAATAACCCGCATCTGCAATAATGACTCACAGCTTTTTTATTTAGTGTTAGATTTTGACAGTTCTTAAGGGACAGTGCCTTCAAGCCAATGTTGGGCAAGGACTTCGAAATCGTTGAAATTGATGATATTGTCGGGTAGTGCTGAAATATGACAAGTCGGATTCAAGAGGAGGTTACCCGGGCCGCCGAGCGGCGCAAAATAAATGGTAGCGAGGCTTGCTAAATCCACGTTACTGTCAGGCTCGAAGTCTGGGGGGCGATTGTTAGAAGTTGTTGTTGAGGTATTCGGGTTTGCCATCATCGCTGTCGTAATTTGTGGAATCCTCTACGTCTGCATCGAGCCTGATGCGTTCGATGCGGTCGGCCTTTTTTGTATTGCTGTCGATGACGACGAGGATGGCGTTGATTTTAACATCGCCGGTTGCTATTTCGAATGGGAAGGGCATTTGGGTTCTGAAGGACTTTAGGACGCTTTCAGACCCTCGACCGAGCACTGAGTCATGTGCACCGGTCATGCCGATATCAGTAATATAAGCTGTACCTTTCGGGAGGATTCTCTCATCGGCGGTGGGGATGTGGGTGTGGGTGCCGAAGACGCAACTTACCCTGCCGTCGAGATGGTAGCCCATTGCAACTTTTTCGCTGGTGGCTTCGGCATGGAAGTCAACGAGTATGATATCGGTTTTTTGTTTGAGCTGGGGCAGGACTTTGTCAACGGCATTATAGGGGCAGTCGGCCGGCTTCATAAAAAGGCGGCCTATCAAAGAAAGGACGCCAATTGTTGGTCCTTTGCCGGTTTGGTAAACTGCAACAGTTCTTCCGGCGGCATGTTCGGAAAAATTTGCGGGTCGGGCGATATTGTCAGCCGTCTCCAGCGTCTTGATAATATCTCTTTTACGGTATGCGTGGTCGCCTAACGTAATCAGGTGCACGCCGTATCTGAGCAATTTGTTGTAGATTTGAGGTGTCAGGCCGGAACCGCCGGCGGCATTTTCAGCGTTGGCTATTACGCAGTCGATGCTCATCTCTCTGGCGAGCGGTTTTAGTCTTTCGGCGACGATTCTTCTGCCGGGCCGACCAACTATATCACCTATGCAAAGAATATTTAATTTCATATTCGTATCCGGTATCCTGCGTTCGTATCTCATTCGAGGTACGATTTTACGCTTTGAGATTGCTACTACTTTGCGTACTCGACACAGCGGACCTCGCGCAGCAGCGTCACCTGTATCTCACCGGGATAGGTCATTTCAGCTTCAACTTTGTTAGCGATGTCACGGGCGATTTTCATTGCTGAATCGTCATCGACTTTTTCCGCGCTTACGATAACGCGGATTTCGCGTCCGGCCTGAATTGCGTATGCGTTTTCGACGCCTTTGAAGCCGGTGGCTATTTCTTCAAGTTTCTCTAATCGTTTGATGTATCTTTCGAGAGTCTCTCTTCTGGTGCCCGGGCGTGAGGCGCTAATGGCATCAGAGGCGGAGACTAGTGGGGTATATGGATTATCCGCTGGGATATCGCCGTGATGTCCGGCGACAGCGTTTAGCACGATAGATGACTCGTTGAAGCGTTTGAGATAGTTTGCCCCTATGTCGGGGTGGCTGCCCTCTACCTCGTGGTCAATGGCTTTGCCGATATCGTGCAACAGTCCGGCGCGTCTGGCTATTGAGGCATCCAGACCAAGCTCATCGGCCATAATCTGAGACAGAAAGGCGACTTCAATGCTGTGGCGAAGGACATTTTGACCGTAACTGGTTCTGAAGTTCAGAGCACCGACCAAACTAAGTATCCTGTTGCTCAGGCCCCTGACGTTTGCCTCGACAGCAGCGTCTTTGCCGAGCTGCAAGACCTTATGATTGACATCTTTTTTGGTTTGGGCGACGAGTTCCTCGATGCGAGATGGATGGATTCGTCCATCCTGTATTAGTCGTTCCATTGCGAGGCGAGCAACTTCACGCCTGATGGGATTAAAGCCGCTTACGACAATCATACCTGGCGTGTCATCGACGATGACGTCAACGCCGGTTGCTTTTTCAAAGGCACGAATATTGCGTCCTTCTCTTCCGATAATTCGGCCTTTCATATCGTCGCTCGGAATTTCAACCGTTGAAACAGAGACTTCGCAGGTCTGCTCGGCGGCGTAGCGCTGAATAGCAGTGCTGATTATTTCCCGGCTTTTCTCATTGGCAGTTTCATTGGCTTCTTCGACCTTGCGTTGAATCAAGGCTGACATCTCGTGTTCGCACTCGTCTTCAAGGCGTTTTAAGAGTAGATCCTTGGCTGCTTCTACATCCATTGCGGTGATTTTGAGCAGTTGGTTCTTCTGCTGGGCCATCAAGACGGAGAGCTGTTTTTCCTTTTGGCCGATATTGTGTAATCTCCTGTCGACTTCTTTTGTTTGCTGTTTTAAGGTCTTCTCCTGCTGCTGGAGCAGTTCAGTCTGGCGGTCAAGGGCGTCTTCTCGCTTGTTAAGCCTTATTTCGGTTCCATGCAGCTCGGCACGGGTTTTGTTGGTCTCGGTGGTGAATTGCTCCTTTTTTTTGATACTTTCTGCGGCGGCATCTATCTGAGCGGATTTAATTATGTTCTCAGCTTCTTTTTTTGCACCTTCGATCTGCCTCTGGAGGTCCTGTTCGAAGGTCTTGGCCTTTGCCCTGGTAATCATCTGGAAGACCACTGCCGTAATACCGATTCCCAGGAAAAAGCAGATAATTGAAGCGATTGCCACGGGAAGACCGATTTGCATCATTATGGCGTCCATAATCCCTACCTTTCATTTGCAATACGGTTAAAAATGTCGCTCAAAGGAGCAAGAATTGCGGTTTTTGCGGCAGGAAAGGTACAAAGAAATGAGAGTGAATTACGAAATCCTTGTTCGCCGGGGCCTGAGAATCAGCTGGCTGGGGCCAAAATCACCTTTAGTGGGTGTGTTTTTGGTCTTGATAATTCCTTTTGTATCAAGAGGTTAGCTGATTTTATGCTTAAAAGAGCGTCGGCTCGTTGGTAAGCAAATATTTTTTCAAACAGATTTCGTTTCACTTTAAATCCACTTTTCTTCCGCTGCATCTTGAATCCGAATAGCTGTCTGAACCTTGCTGCGCAACGGATGATACAAGCGTCTCTGTAACTTAACCACCATCCAGGAAAGAACTTACAATCTCTTCCCTGTTTGCCCATCCCTTTACCAAGTATTAATACGGGATGGTCCGCAATGTTGTTTATCATCGGTAATCTACAAGTGATAATAAAGAGTTTTTGGTGGTGGGTCAAGAAAAAAACCAGTGAAAAAGTGGCGAGGGCGGAGTTTTTTGGGTGGATTTTTGGGCGAAAAAGGGGGGCTGGTCAATCAAATGTGCAGGTTTTTGGGGGGTAGTGGTGTCAATCAAAAGTGCGGGGGGTGGAAAGAGAAAAATACCTTAGAGGAAATTTCAAATCCCAAGCACGAAATCCCAAACAAATACAAATAACCGAAGATCCAAATTCAAAACAATATGACTTGGGTGGCGCTGAGCGTGGGGAAATTCGTAACGATTGCGCGGGTTGGGATAATAGTCTGGAGGGAGGTGAGAAAATGAAGGGTGATTTTTGGGTATGTGAAGGGGGGTGGGGTGGATTATTGGGTCAGAAATGGGGTTTTGTCGGGCAAGAGTCTGGAAACGTTCGACAAAGTGTTTCAAAGTTGTAAAACTTACAAAAATTTACAAAAAACATATAAAAAGTGGTGGAATTGCGCTCGAATAAGTGTTTGAAAGTGTTTCAAAGTGTGAAAATTTAGGAAAATTTTAGCGTTAAAATGGGGGGTTTGGAGGGGCAAGGGATTGGCGGGGCGGGGGCCGGGGCTGAATATACACTATTTGAACTAGTGTGTATCTTGGAGGAAAGTGTCGCATTTTGACAAATTTCCTGCCTGTTTGCGACAGGATTTAAGCGGCGAATGCGTGGATGAGTAAATGCGTAGATGCGTTAATGTGTTGGTGGAAATTGGGTTTGATTGGGTTTGTTTTGGCGGAGTCCGAAGGCGAGGCTGGCGCCAAGGCGGAAGGCAAAAGGGAGAAGTAAAAAGGGAAAAGGCGGCTGGATCCCCTGCTGTTGGGTCAGGGAAGGGTCGTCTCGGGGATAAAGGGTGCGCTGGTGGAGCGGCCCTTGGTTCGTATCTCGTGAAGCGTGAAGCGTATCTCGGTAGTTGAGGCCGGGTGCGGCCGGCAGTATTCTTACAACGACGACTGGATCCCAGCCTTCGCTGGGACAAGCGGGGCAGGGGTGAAGTAAGAATTTTTTAAAAAATCGGCGGCCGGATAGGAAAATCAAAGATTAAAAATCAAAATGCAAAGATACAGAGCAAATATTAAAAAGAGTTGACGGGAGGGGGCCCCCTTAGAGTCCGGAGGACTCTGGACAAGGGGGTGCCGATGGGAGGACTCGGCAGATTTTTTTGGGGTTTGACAAATATTGTTCTTTGGGGTAATTTATTGGCGAAAGTTGGCAGTGGGATAAACACCTAGGGTGGTAAGCAACAAGCTGCGGATTTTGATTTGACGGGGAGTTGGTTTTTGGGTGTCGTGTGGTTTGACGGGTCGAAAGATGGCAAAATCGCTTGAAGAAAAGTTTGATTTGACGCATAAACCAACACAGGCGGAGCCATGGTGCTCCTTAAGCTACAAGGAAGGCAAAAATGTGTATGCCTTTATTGAGTTTGTAAACTCGTTAACTAACATTGCAAGTCTCAATGCATATAAACAGCCCATTTTGTTCCGGGGACAGGCTAATAGCCAGTGGAGGTTGGAGCCAAAGATGTACCGGTTAGTTAGAGGGATCCGAAAAGAACATGCTCTGAGAATGGAATTTGACTCGATTAAATACTTTAAGCAACAGGCCCATTTGTTTCTAGGACAACATTTAGTCCCTGCGCCTAATGACGTAGGGGAGTGGTTGGGGCTCATGCAACACTATAGCGCTCCCACACGAATGCTCGACTGGACGTCATCTTTCAATGTGGCGCTGTATTTTGCGACGACAGGGCAACCGGTGGACAGTGATGGAGCTGTATGGCTTTTCTGGGTTGATGGACTTTATAGGGCTATGGAGAAGTATGCGGACCTATCTAAGGAGGAGGTGGCAGATATACTTAGTAGCGAAAAAAAGTTTGTGGAGTTTGGATGTACAAAGGCGAAGCCAAAGATAGATACTTATGATATGAGTATAAAGTCAGAGCGGATGATCGCACAACAGACCATTTTTACCTATTGCGATGAGTTGTTCTGTGACCACGCTGATCTTATTGGGAATGCCTTAATGGATTCCGTGCAAGACAACAGAGAATTTGGTTATTTATTTAAAATCATCATATCGCCGGAGACAAAGAGAAAAGTAAGACAACACCTTCATAAATTGAATTTGTGTGCGGCAACTTTGTTTCCAGGAGCGGATGGTGTTGGAAGAGCGATATCGGAGATAATAATGGTACAGCGCGATGTGTTTTATGGAAATGAAGAAAAATCATCGAATACGGAGAGGGGGAAATAGGGTGGGGATTGGGGTGGGAGCTCAAGGCAAATCTGACACTTCGAGTATTTCGGTCAGCCGAATCAAGTTCTCTATCCCTGTTGTGTTACCCTTCCAGAAAGAACAATAGGCCCACTTCGCTTTTGCCTTGGTTTACTTGGTTTCGGCATTCTCTCTGCGTGTGATACTACTGCAGTTTCTTTGGTCGGTTAAATCGAAGTGGCTTATCACTATAAAGGTGTTTCACGCTGTCGAAATCCACTTCTGCTGTGAAAGCAGTCTCCGCAACCGGCTTGACCGCGAGAGGGAATTGAAAGCAAACCTCGCTCATTCTACTCCCATTCCCTTGGGCTATTGATTCAGGCATTTTTTTGCTCATTTCCATCTGGTTCTGAAGGTAATTTCATCTGGCTACAAATAATTCTACGCTCACCAAGAAACTCTGTTCCTGCCAAAATTTGGAATCTGTACTCCCCAGGTTGAGGAAATACAATTCCACCAATATTAAATATCAGATTCGCTATTTCTCTGACATCCCTAAATTGACAATCAGCTGCACCTTCAAAGATAACTTCGTCATCCTTTTCAACGTTTACTAAGCGAACACTTATTCTTATTTTACCCCGGCCATTGGTAAGTTGACAGAAGAAAGCAAGCCATGGATGCCGAGCGGGATACTTCGGGGCATTGATATTTTCAAAAGCGCCTATAATGCTGGCTTTTCCCGTCTCAGCGTCCCTGATAATTTGGTCGCAAACAAGAACCGCAAGCAAAAGTGGCGGCGGCGTTGTCTCCCGTTTCTCTGGCATTATTTTTGATTATACCTCATTGTTCGGCGAGGAGCAAGTATAATCTTTAATCTCCGGTACGTCAAACGCGAAGCATAAAGCAAGTCGTCTGATTTTCCTTGTTTTTGGCGTGATTTGCGGGATTGTCTCGGTTCCGTAGGCCGACGCTCTGTCTATTTCTTGGCGCTCAGGCCAGACCCGCCGGGGGCTCTGACCTATAAGTGGACGGTTTTTCAGGGTGAGGATGGGGGCAGGGCATGCCGCTAAAGCGGAATTATGAATTTAGAATTATGAATTATGAAGTAAGAAATAAGAAGAGTGAAGAGTGAAGGGTGAAGAGTGAAGGGGGGAAAAATCTCAACGACAACTCTACCGCGTTAGGCGAGTCCAAGGGCAGGTGAGCCAAAGCACGCTCGCGAGGCAGCGGTGCAGGTGATATTGGGATATGTACTGTTGGGGGCGCTGGTTACTCGATTTGCGGTATTGTTTACTGCCGGCGGGCCGGCGGGGAGGTTTTCGAAGGGTGAAGTGAGAAAAGGGTATTATTATGGAGGTAAGTAAGGCGTTGGAGATAGTGAGGGCTCTGGCGGATGGGACGAACCCGTATACGGGGGAAGTGTATCCGGCTGAGAGTCCGTATCAGAATGCGGAGACGGTGAGGGCGCTATTTACGGCTATAAATGCGCTAGAGAGGGCTGAACGAAGAAGGAAGAGAAAGAGAGATTTGGCGGAGCGGGCCGGGGAGGCGTGGGATGCTGAAGAGGATTCGGTTTTGATAAAGAAATTTGAAGAAGATGTGGGTGTAAGAAAGTGAAAAGGCAAAGGGAATTGGCCCCTTGTTTTTGGGCGAAAAAAGGCGGTTGGGAATTTGGAAACGCTCAACAAAGTTTGAAAACCTACAAAAATTTACACGAAACTTACGAAAAGCAGTGAGACGGCGCTGGAATTAGTTTGCGAAATGGGTGAAACGTCTGGATTTTTGGGACAGTTTTGAGGTATCCGGGAGTTTGGCGGCCGGCAAGTGGCAGACGGTGGCTGGGGAGCGGGGAGGAAGGGAGAAGGGAGAAGTAAGGAGTAAGAAGGGTAAAGGCAGGAAGGGGGCCCCTACTTCGCGCCTTGGGGCGCTACGAAGTGCAGGGGGTGCAGCGAAGGTGGGGAGGCATAATTAGGGGTTAGGGAGCCTATTTTGCCATTCTAATTCGTTGAAACTATGTAGAATCCGGCTACGAAGGGCAGTACGGGTGCGGGTCAGGGGTAGGCCTGGTGAGGAAAAAAAATCGGCAAAAAAAGCAGAATTATATTGACATAGCGTCAGGAATGGAGTAGATTGGCGTTAGAGGACAAGGAGGAGCGACTAAGAGGCGTTTCTCTGATTTATATGTTTGGATGAGGTATTCGTACTGTATATTCGGAGGTTGTGGTATGTGTATGAGTGTTGTCTTTCGGCAGGTGCGGACTAAATGTTTTTAAATGCAAAGGTTATTCGCGCTCGTTGCGCGAGGGTCCGTGGCTGTCGAGAACAACGGAGTTTTGGCTTTTAGCCAAAGAAATGTTTTATTGTTTTATTTTTTAAGGAGGACGATTATGTGTAAAAAACCATATTTTTTAATCATTTTTGTTTTGGTGCTGGGTTTTAGCAGCGCGGGCTGGGCCGACGGAATCGACGTAAACAACCCCAGCTTCGAGCTTGATAACGACGGTAACAGGGTCCTGGGTCACGCAGGGCTTGGCATAGGCTGGAAGGAGAACGCAGATGATGCGGCGGGCTATGTGGGGGTGGACGTGCAATGCCCCTACGCGGGCGGAGCGACCCCCACGCATTGTCATCGCTGGCCCGGGCCCACCGAGACAGGCAGCGGGACCGATGTTGTCTATTGTTACCTGGCGCAGTCAGGGGCTAATGCGTATCAGGTTCTGGATACGAACACCTCGGGTGACCCCAATGCTGTGATTGCAGCCGGGAGGCGCTACACGCTTACCTTTGATGCGATACTTGAGGACCCGGAGGACGACGGCAATCCAATTAAGGGGTCGTTGTTTCACCCTGATAACGTCATCAATCCGGACGCAAACCACATCGAACTGGCGAGCGAGACGTACGCCGTGCAGTGGATACTGAGGGACCTTGGGGACTGCGACGGTGAGAGCGACCTTGACTCTGAGGACCATTGCCCGGACTGGAACTATGACCTGACGGTGAAATTTGTTGTCCTGGAAGGTGCGAGCAGTATTGGAAAGACACTGGGCGTTAAGCTTACGGCTCCAACGCTCGCCCAGGAGGCCTATGCCTTCGTCGACAATGTTCGGCTGGACTGGTCCTATGCTACGATTGCCTATGACCCGAACCCGGCAGATGGGGCCGAGCTTATCACCAAGAATCCGCAACTTTCGTGGAAGCCCGGGGTATGGGCAGACCAGCACGAGGTGTACTTCGGGACCGATGAGACGGCAGTGGCTAATGCAGATAACACCGATACGACGGGCATCTACAAGACGACTCAAGACCCGTGCAGCTATACACCCTCGGGGCCGCTTGTGTTAGGCGAGACTTACTACTGGAAGATAACCGAGGTCAACAGCGGCTACAGCGGACCTGCTGCCGGGCCTCCGTGGGAAGGCGACGTGTGGAGCTTCAGGGTGGAAGGCCACGCGCACAGCCCGAGCCCTGCAGACGGCGAGACGGATGTGGTGTTCCTGGGTCTGTCCCTTGAGTGGTCAGCAGGCGCTGAGGCAGAGAACCACGTGGTTTACTTCGGTACCGATGAGACGGCGGTAGCTAATGCAGATACCACTGATACGACAGGCATATACAAGACGACTCTGACGGTTGGAACTGAGAGCTATGCTGTAGGCCAGCTTACCGCAGGCGAGACCTACTACTGGCGGATTGACGAGAAGAGCGGTGGCGGCAGCCATATAATCACCGGCGACGTCTGGAACTTTACGGCAGGTACGTTCCTCATAGTGGACGACTTCGAGTCGTACAACAACCAAACCGACCTGTGGAACGTATGGGACGACTACTGGGTGAACGGCAGTGACGGAGAAATCTGGCAAGAGAACGACGTGAATATCATTCGCGAGTCCGGCAGCCAAGCGGCGAAGCTGGAATTCGAGAATGTGGCCCACGGTGGCTCCGGTATCTATGGCTCATGGTTCGACGTTCAGGACCTGACGGAGCTGGATATCGGCTCTGACTGGACAACCGGCGGCGTTAAGGCATTGTTCCTGTACGTTCGCGGCGACCCATGCAATGCCCAGGTGGTATATGACGACGGAAAGGGTAACATACAGTGGGAAGGCGCGGCACCTTGGATTGAATTAGAAGATACGAGCAGCAACGTCGGCTATGTCGTGCACCCGAATCCGAGCCTGATGGGGATTGACTACTGGTATGAGTGGAACGTTGACCTGAACATCTTCGACGCCTGCGGCGTGACACTTTCGGCCATTGACAGATTCACCATCGGTATCGGCGGCGATACCAAGGCAGGACAGAGCAAGGCGATGTCGGGACCAGGTTATATCTGGGTTGACGATATCAGGGTGTATCCGCCGCGATGTTTGCCTGAGGTGACCGGGATAGATAACATTCATGCCTTAGGCGATTTCACCGAAGATTGCAACACTAATTACTTAGACCTCGAGCTAATGGCAGTTGACTGGATGAAAATCGATGGCGACGTCTCGACAGAGAATCGGCCGGCTACCTTGAGCGACTTCGTCGGCGATCCAAATTGGACCGACGGGTATATAGGCGGTGCGCTGGAGGTTAACAACACTGATGGACAAGATAGAATCGACGTCACTGACCCGCGTCTTAACGGCATAACCAATATGACCATAACGGGCTGGGTAAAGCGGTATGGTGACCAGGATGGTTATTGCTCTCTAGTGGCCAGCCGAGAAGCGCCTGGTGGGGCTACCGAATTGATGTGTGACGGCGGCAAAGACAATCAAGCAAGCTACGGCTGGAACGGAGACTACTGGGGTTATAAGACCAGCCTTACGATACCCGATCAGACCTGGACTTTCATCGCCGTGGCAATAGAGCCAACCCAAGCGACCGTGTATATGCACCCCGACGGCGGGGTAATGAGTTCGTCAACTAACGTGGCTGAGCATGCAGCGTTAGTACATTTTGTGACGAATTTCCGCATTGGCCGCAGTAACCCGGATGGCAAACGGTTCGAAGGCTTGATAGATGATGTCCGCATCTACGACTGGACTCTGACCGAGCCCAACATGGAGATGCTGGTTCATGGGACAGGAGAGCCCAACGCCTGGCCGGTGTACTGGTACAAGTTTGATGAGACCGAGGGCCTGGTTGCGGCTGATTCCGGCTTCGGCACAAAAGTTTACTCCGTAAACACCTCGCCGGCTAATGTGGTGCCCAAGGACCCCTGCGACTCTGAAGACCCTAATCTTGCCACAGGTGCTTTTGACCCCAACAATATGGATATTATCAACTTCCTGGACTATGAGATTATGGCAGAGCACTGGCTTGAGCGGCACCCATGGCCGTAGTGTGTTTGATGCAAGGCTAAGTATTTAGCTGATTGAGTTTGCAGTTTGCACCAAATCGGGGCCTATACTTATCGGGTATAGGCCCTGATTGTTTTTGGGGAAGGGCGGGCCTTATACGCTGCGAGACCGTGATGTGGATTGCGATGGTGTTGTGAGTTGCGGGTAAAGACCAAGTGTTCCTCGCGTATGCACCCCGGCCCAGAGGACCGGGCTAAATACGGGGTTTTGCGATTCCGTGTCAAGCACGGAATGACAGGGGGGAGATTGAGGATTAAAAATCGAATGGCGAAACCAGGGATGAGGGTGTAAAATGGGGGAGAAGAAAAAGACGTTAAATAACGAAGGAGCGCGAATGAGTGCGGAAGAGAAAAAACAGGGTCAGTGTTACTTCAGCCTGCAGCCAAGTGAGATGGCGGTATTCAGAGGTGCGGCAGCGATATTTGCGGGATATGTCTGTGCCGGGAAGGTGACGGCGGAGAACAAGAACGAGTATTACAAGACCGCCATCCGAGACGCAATTCGAATCGGGCAAATGGCTGAAAAGAGCATTCAGAGCGACGAGGAGATGGCCCTATAGTAATATCGCGGGTTGCGAGTTGCGGGTTGCGGGTTGCGAGTTGGCGGTTGAGGATTAGTAAACAATGAAAAGCTATAGAGATTTGGAAATCTACACTTTGTCGTATGAGCTTGCAATTAAGGTCCACAAAATGTCATTAAGGCTTCCAAAATATGAACTATATGAAGAGGGAGGACAGGTAAG
>Ga0114922_10000242_pt1 | contig 52758 bp, 56 predicted proteins | sample AartaG_FD_100975 | JGI IMG/M metagenome (GOLD analysis project Ga0114922, IMG submission 100975) | Deep subsurface microbial communities from Aarhus Bay to uncover new lineages of life (NeLLi) - Aarhus_00045 metaG | ecosystem: Environmental > Aquatic > Marine > Oceanic > Sediment | place... | reverse complement strand
TTTATCGGTTATTTTAATATAATTTTAGTATTAAATAGCTGTATTATTTTAGAACACTATGTTAAATAATATTATTCTTAAGGTTTACTTGGTTTGTTTTGGGAATTTGGTCGGATTGACCTAACTATATGTATACCATCCAACTCTTTTAATATCATCTCTACACTATTATTTATCAAATATCCACTATCTATCTCAATATCCCCTAGTTTAGACTTAATTGTTAATATTAATTCTCTTTTCCCTTGATTTTTAGAAACTATATCAAATATATCAAATATGATTTTATCATTATTTGAAAAATTGATATTTACATTTAAAGGATCTTGTTTTTTTTCAACCTTCTTACCTTTTTTAAGTTTTTCAGTTTTTGCCTCTTTTAATGTCTCTATTTTTTTAAGATTAAATTTTGTACCAAAATCATCTATTTTTACACCAACTTTAAAAGCAATAGGTTTAGCTAAATCAAAATCTTCCTCAATCTCTTTTATTCTATCTTCAAAAAGCATAAGTTCAAAACTACCATGAAAATCCATAATTGTAGCAATACCAAAAGGGAACCCTTTTTTTGATACCCTTTTTTGTATTGATTCAATTTGTCCTATTAAAAGAGTTTCACTTCCATCTGCTAAAGTATCAAATTCACTACTTAAAGTGTAGTTAATCCCATCAAGTGTTTCTCTATAAGCATCAAGTGGATGCCCTGATACATAAAAGCCAAGTGAAGCTTTTTCAAACTCCAATATCTCCTTATCTTGATACTCTTCACATTGGTTAATAGTAACACTAATAGTGGTCATATCTTCATCATCACCAAAAAGTGAACCTACTGCCATCTTCTTAGCTTGTGCTGCTTTTCCTGCTGCTTCAACTATATCTTCAAGTTGAAGTAAAAGTGCTTTTCGTGAAAATTCAAAACAATCAAATGCACCTGATTTTATAAGAGTTTCTATAACCCTTTTATTTACTTTACTACTATCAATACGACTAACAAAATCACTTAAATCTTTAAAATCATCATCACTTCTAGAATTGATAATAGAATTAATAGCAACATCTCCAGCACCTTTTAATGCACCCATTCCAAACATAACAACTTCACTCTCATCTAAAGTATTAGCACTAAAAACTAAATATGATTTATTAATATGAGGAGGTACAAGTTCATATCCCATACGTTTTACTTCATCAACATATTTTACAACTTTATCAGTATTATCTTTTTCAAGTGTAAGAAGTGAAGCCATAAACTCAGTAGGATAATAACACTTTAAATAACTTGTATAAAATGTTACCATAGCATATGCAGCAGAGTGAGATTTATTAAATCCATATCCCGCAAACTTAACAATCAAATCAAATAGCTCTTCACAATGTTGACGATTGTAACCTTTTTTTACACCACCATCTGCAAACTCACCTTTTAGTCTATCCATCTCTTCAACAATCTTTTTACCCATAGCTCTACGAACTAAATCCGCACCACCAAGGCTAAATCCACCAATAACTTGAACGATTTGCATAACCTGCTCTTGATAAACAATAACACCATAAGTAGGAGATAAAATTGGCTCTAAAGGTTCTGTAAATTCATCATAAAAGTAATCAACTTTAGCACGACCATGTTTTCTATCGATAAAATCATCAAGCATACCAGACTCCATTGGACCTGGCCTATATAAAGCAAGAACAGCAATAATATCTTCAAAGTTTGATGGCTTCAATCGTCTACATAAATCCTGCATACCCGTTGATTCTATTTGAAATAATCCAATTGTATGTCCCGTACATATTAAATCATAAACATCAGTATTATTTACATCTTCTCTAGTAAAATCTATCCTTTTACCATGTCTTTTTTCAATAAGCTGTAGTGCCCCTTCAATAACCGTCAGTGTTTTAAGTCCTAAGAAGTCAAATTTAATTAAATCTACATCTTCAACATATTTACCATTATATTGTGTAGCTAAAGTATCTAATCCTGATGGTTTAAAAAGTGGTGTTTTTTTCCATAATGATTCATTTGATATAACAACACCTGCTGCATGTGTTCCTGCATTTCTATTTAATCCTTCAAGAGCAAGAGCATACTCCCACACTCGGGCAGCCTTAGGATCCATATCACAAAGCTCTTTTATTTTTGGTTCTTTTTCCCAACTATTGGCTAAATCAATACCAAGTTCATCAGGGATAAGTTTTGCCATTGCATCTGCTTGAGAATATGGCATATCAAGAACTCTAGCAACATCACGAATAACCCCTTTTGCAAGTAACTTACCAAAAGTAATAATCTGTGCAACATTTGCCCTACCATATTTTTCAACAACATAGTCAATAACCTCTTGCCGTCTTGCTTGACAAAAATCCATATCAATATCTGGCATAGATATTCTTTCAGGATTTAAGAAACGCTCAAAAAGTAAACCATATGGCATAGGATCAATATCTGTAATCTCTAATGCAAATGCTACAAGTGATCCAGCAGCACTTCCTCTTCCTGGACCAACAGGTATTTTTTGCTCTTTTCCAAAAATAACAAAATCCCAAACAATAAGCATATATCCAGGAAACTTCATATTATTAATAATATCTATCTCAACTTGAAGTCTATCTCTATACTCTTTATGCTTAGATTTATCTACTATTGTTAGTCTTTTTTCTAAACCTCTTTGACACTCATCTATAAATAGTACCTTATCATTTTCAAGTGAATATTCAAGTTCAGGCTCAGGTAATACAAGATTATTAACTTGCGATTTTTCTCTTGTAAACTTAAAATTTGGTGGTGTTGGATCTCCTAACTTTATCTCTAAGTTACATTTATCAGAAATCTCTTGAGTAGCATGAATCGCTTCAGGAATATCTGAATAAAGTCTAGCTATCTCTTGTGGTGATTTTACATAAAACTCATGTACACTATGTCTCATACGATTGGGATCATCATAAAGTTTATTCATAGCTATACACATAAATGCTTCATGTGCTTCTGCATCTTTTGGATTTGTATAGTGAGTATCATTCGTTGCCACTATTTTTATACCCGTTTCAATTGATATTTGAATAATTTGTTTATCAATATAATGCTGATCATGAATTCCGTGTCTCATAATCTCTAAATAAAAATCTTCACCAAAAATATCTTTATACTCTAAAGCAATTCTTTTTGCTTCATCATATCCTTTAGCTCCATTTTTTACATTTCTTGGATTCATTAAATTTAGATGCCAGTTTATTTCACCTTGTAAACATGCAGCTGTACAAATCAGACCTTCAGAATTTTCTCTTAATAACTTTTTATTTATACGAGGATAATAATAAAATCCGTGCATATATGCTTGAGAACTTAAAAACATAAGGTTTTTATAACCTGTATCATTTTTAGCATATAAGCACAAATGAAATCTTTGTTTAGTTGATTTATCACCAATTTCATCTTGATTGTGTAAGTAGGCTTCCATACCTATAATAGGTTTTATACCCTCTTTTCTCATTGTATTATAAAAGTCAATTGTACCAAACATATTACCGTGGTCAGTCATAGCAACAGAAGTCATACCTAACTCTTTAACTTTCTTTGCTAAAGCCTTGATCTTATTTGCGCCATCGAGCATTGAGTATTCTGTGTGAAGGTGTAGATGTGTAAATTGAGGAGTTTCATTTGTAGACATAGTATTTCTTTATAATTATATTTTAAAGAGTATATCTAACATTAGTAGTTAGTAAAATAAAAAAGGGCAAGTAGAAAAATCTACTTACCCTTTTTTTATATAAAGTTTTTAACTATACAAATGAAATATAAGCCATTTGTGTAGCATCACCACGTCTGATTCTAGTTTTAATGATAGATGTATATCCACCATTTCTTTCAGAATATTTAGGTGCTATTTCTGTAACTAATTTATTAGTTGCAGTTTTGCTTTGTAATTTAGCAAAAACAGATTTATGTGAATTATCATCACCATCTTTCGCTTTTGTTACTAATTTTTCAACGTATCTTTTTAACTCTTTTGCTTTTGGCAAAGTAGTTTCAATCTTTTCTCTTTCAATTATACAAATAGCCATATTTGCTAATAATGCTTTTCTGTGAGAAGATGTTCTACTAAGCTTTCTATATCCATGCTTATGTCTCATTATTCGTCCCTTTCTTTATTAAGCTTTTAATTGCTCTAATTTTTTTCTTAAAGCTGATGCTGTATCTTCATCTAAAGATCCACTAATTGGAAAACCAATTTCTGTGAACTTATCAGAAATCTCTTCTAAAGATTTTTTACCAAGATTTTTAATACTTTCAACTTCAACTTTACTCATAAGTGCTAAATTACCAACAAATTTTATTCCAGCTCTATCAAGCGAATTAAAACTTCTTGCACTTAAATTTAAATCTTCTATTTTTACAATTAAATCTTTTAAATCAACTGTGCTTTGATTGCTACTTACTTCAACCATTTTAACTTCTGAAAGATCAAATACTTTATTAAATACTGACATTTGAGAATACATAGTTGTAATAGCTTCTTTAAATGCATCAATAGGAGAAATTTGCCCATCTGTATCAACTGTAAAAACAGCTTTTTCATAGTTAGGATTATCTTCTACTAATATTTTTTCGATATCGTAAGTTACTTTTTTTACTGGAGTAAAAAATGCATCTACTGGGATAAACTCTGAAGGAATCATATCTCTAAGATCCTCACTTGGTACATATCCAATACCTTTTTGAATAATAATAGAAAAACTTAATGTACAATCACTGTTAATAGTTGCTAAATGGTGGTCACCGTTAATAACTTCTATATCATCATTTTCTAAATCACAACCTTTAATCTCTCTAGCATTGCTAAAAGAGTAGTCAATTTGAATTTGTTCCTCTTCACCTTTTATTTTAAATCTTAATTCTTTAAGATTTATAATAAAAATAGCAATATCTTCAAGCATACCTCTAATAGAATCAAATTCATGTTGTGCACCTTCTACTTTAACAGCAATAGGAGCATAACCAACAGAACTACTCATTAAAAGTCTTCTTAATGGATGTGCTAAAGTAATAGCATATCCACTTTCAAAAGGAAAAGCACTAATTTTAGCACTATTTTCAGTAATTTGTTCTATCTCTACCTCAGTTGGTAAAAATGGAGCATCTACAAATTTTTTCATATATTTTCCTTTATTATATCAATTATTATTTAGAATATAACTCTACAATTAGTCTTTCTTCAACAGGTATAACAACTTCTTCTCTTGTTGGTACTCTTGTAAAAATTCCAAATGTCTTATCTTTATCAACATTAACCCATTCAACCATTCCTGTTTGATTTGTTAATTCTAAAGATCTAACAATTTGAGTATTAGTTTTAGATTTCTCTTTAACTTCAATTTTTTGACCTGGTTTTACAACATAAGAAGGAATATCTACTTTTTGTCCATCAACTAAAATATGACCATGTGTTACAAATTGTCTAGCATTTGCTCTTGTTGTAGCAAATCCCATTCTATAACATACATTATCTAATCTAGTTTCAATTATAGTAATAAGATTAGCACCTGTATTACCTTCAACTCTAGCAGCTTCTTTAAAGTATTTTCTGAATTGTTTTTCAGATACACCATAAATAATTTTTGCTTTTTGTTTCTCTTGAAGTTGCATACCATATTCTGATAGCTTACTTCTTCTTTGTCCATGTTGTCCAGGAGCAAAAGGTCTTTTTTCTAAAGCAGATTTACCGTTTAGTCTTCTTTCACCTTTAAGTCCAAGGTCAGCATTAAGTCTTCTTTCTAGTTTTTCAACTGGTCCTCTATATCTTGCCATGCCTTATCCTTACACTCTTCTTCGTTTTGGTGGTCTACAACCATTATGTGGTAATGGAGTAACATCTTTGAACCATCTTACATTGATACCTTCAATAGCACCAATTGCTTTAACAGCTGTATCTCTACCAGAACCTGGTCCTTGAACTTTAATACCAACATTTTTGATACCGTGTTCCATAGCTTTTTTCATAGCATCTTCAAGTGCTGCTGTTGCTGCAAATGGAGTTGATTTTTTACTTCCTCTAAAACCTAAGTTTCCTGCACTTGACCAAGAAATTGCATTTCCTGCATTGTCAGTTACTGTTACCATAGTGTTATTAAAAGTAGCTGCAATATGAACAATACCGTCAGCAATATTCTTTTTTACAACTTTTTTTCTAGTTACTTTTCTTTTTGCCATCAGTTATCCTTATTTAGCCGCTGCGCCAACAGTTTTCTTTTTACCTTTTCTTGTACGAGCATTAGTTTTAGTCTTTTGCCCTCTACATGGTAAACCTCTTCTGTGTCTTATACCTCTATAAGATCCTAAAGCCATTAAAGCTTTAATATCCATAGCAACTTTTTTTCTAAGATCACCCTCAACCATAAAGTTAGATTGAATCTCAGTTCTAATTGCAGCTACTTCATCTTCAGTAAGCTCGTGAGCTCTTTTATCGTATGAAATTCCTGTTGCATCTAGAATTAATCTTGATGTATGTAAACCTATACCGAAAATATAAGTTAAAGCATACTCCATTCTTTTCTTGTTTGGTAAGTCTGTACCAGCAATTCTTGCCATGGTCTATCCTTGTCTTTGTTTGTGTTTTTTGATCTCACAGATTACTCTTGTGATACCTTTTCTTTTGACAATTTTACATTTGTCACACATTTTTTTAACTGAAGCTCTTACTTTCATAAAAATGTCCTTTTTGTTTGTTTTTCCAATACTACAGGCTCAAAATCAATGCTTTGTAGCCAACTCTTTATAAAAAATAGTTTTAAATTTTATAAAAACTTCTTTCTTGCTGAAGTAAATGGAAGGCGATTATATATCATTTAACCTTAGTTTTTTATAAAGTTAAATAATTAAACAAAAAAAAACCTCACTTAAATGTGAGGTTTTTAATTTTATTATTTAAAATTTTTATTAGAATATATAACTAATAGATACTCTTACATCAGTTGCCTCTTTAACTGGATCACCATACATTGCTGCATTTGATGCATCAATTGTACTTAAATCTGTTGGTGCTCCATCTGCACCAAAAAATGCTTGACTTCCTGTATAGTCATAATCAATTTTTGTAAATCTTGCATTAAACTTTAACGCTTTATTTATTGGTTTATCATAGTAAATTTCCCATGCTGTTCCACGAGCTGCAATTTTACTTCCAGCCATAGTATCTTCACCATAAGTTACAGATCTCCAGTATTTACTACCTTTGTTCCACTCTATACCAATTCTACCATCATCTGTTAGTGGATCTGGCATATTTATACCTATCCATGTTGATGTACCAGTTTTACTTTCTCCACTTCCTAGCATACCACCATTTGCAGCAAATTCTGCACTTGGATGAGTTTTTGATTGAGCCCATGATGCAAATACAATTGTGTCATCAAGAAAATCATTAATTCCGTCACCAAGACCTTCTGCTTTTACCATTGCTGTAAATAACTCTAAATCTCCTGCATCAATGAATGTATTATTTGTATTATCGCCATCATTTACATCACTTGCAGAAAAACCTATCATATTTTCAGCTTTTGCCCAATTTGTATGTAATGAATATTGACCATTATCGTAAGGTACAAAAATAAAACCATACATATTATTATCATGTGTTTGTGCATCATCTGCTGTATATGATGAACCATCTGATTGAAATCTAGGTACAGCATTAGTTAAACCTCTACCTGTACATAGTTTCCACCACATACCCTCTACACCAGTTACTTTATCAAGATTAAATTTTGCACTACCACCATCAAACTCTACATTTACAGTATGAGATAAAGGTGAGTTATCTTTCATACCTTCTCGTAGATTTATACCAAGTCCGTCTGTTGATGGTCTTCTACCAATAGAAGCAGTCCATGCTATATCATTACCCATGAAAGTATCATTCATATATAACCAATATGCTTCTTTAACTTTAACAGCATTATCTGTCGCATTTTCATTTGTTACCCAATCAAAATCTGCATAACCTGGGTTTACATTTGATTGAGAATGGTTTGCTGTATCACCATATGCTTTAAAATATGAAAGTTTACCTTTAAAAAGTGTATTTTCATCAGGAGCATATCCCATACCTAACCATAATCTATTTGTTAATAAATCTGGATTACTTGATTCTTTACCACTTGCATGTTTATAATGAATAGAATCAAATGCCGTTCTAAAATTAACATCCCATTTAATATTATCAGAAGCATCATGTGCTTTTACCATATTTAATTTTTTATTAGTTTTAGCAACCTTTTTAGTCACTTTTTTAATAGAGCTAGCATTATCATTCATACTTGCCTCTAAAGCTGCCATTTGTTTTTTTAATAAATCTAACTGTAATTGCATATCCGCATTTGCAAAACTTGTTGTTGCCATAGCTGCAACAGCAGATAAAGCAATAATTCCCTTTTTCATATATTCTCCTTTTTTTAACTGATACATTGTAATTGTATTAAACTTATAGTTATGTTAATATTATATTAAATTTACTTATACTAAATATCAAAAATAATAAATTTGTAATACAAATGTAATAAAAAACTTCTTAAATATGTTATTAGATAACAACTTCCATTATTTAATAATAATATGTAGTATGATAGTAAACAACAATTATAATATTAAATTATGTTTAATATTTATTTAAACAATAATTAAGTGATAAATAGATAAAATTTTTAGTTATTTATACAAGGAGAAAAGATGAACAAAATTATTAAAATATTTGTTTCAGTTGCATTGTTTTCAACAATGTTGGTTGCTAGTAGTGATTTAAATATCATATCATTAAAAAAAGCAAAAGGTATGTTTAATGCTAAAAGTGCATTATTTATGGATGCTAGGGGTATGAAGCTATATTCTAAGGGTACTATTTTAGGTGCAGTTCATGTTCCTGCTAAGTTACTAAAGCTAGACAAACAAAAAGGTATGAGCAAAAAAATCATACAGAGACTACCAGCTAGTAAAAAAGCTAAGATAGTAACTTTTTGTAATGGTATTAAATGTGAAGAGTCAGATCATTTAGCTAGAAAACTGATGAAACTTGGATATACAAAAGTTTATGTATATAAAGGTGGTGTTCCAGAATGGAAAAAAGAAAAACTTCCACTTATGGCAATCGTTAAGGAGTGTAAGGGTGAGAAAAAAGGTCCATATAAACCAAAAACTAAGTTAGTTACAATTAATGGTGCCAAAGTTCATTTAGGTGGAGAATCTGCTGAAGACGGTATGATTGATCAATTTTGGCTTGCTAACCTTGTAAACAAAGGTAAAGTACCAAGTAGTATTCAATTTGTTGATGTTAGAAAAGCTTCTGATTTTAAAGATGGACATTTACCAAATGCAATAAATATTCCTTGGGATGCAAAAAAAGAGAAGATTGATTATACAAAATTTCCTTCAGATAAATTAATTGTTATCTATTGTAATACAGGTATGATGTCAACTGATGCTAGAGGAAGTCTAAGTGATGATGTTGCTAAAAATGTTTTATATTTTGATGCAAATGTAAATTGTACAAATAAAAAATGTAAAGTTACAGCAAATGAAAATTAATTCTTATTTAGCAAATAAATAAGAATAAAAAAAGGCTACTCATATTGAGTAGCCTTTTTTATTTGAGTTAATATTTAAATTAACAAGAAGGAACGTTTCCTGAATCACTTGCATACTCATAAAAGAAATCATAGTAATGAGGAATATACTTTTCTTTTAAACCTTTAGACTCTACTGAAGGACACATTGTTTTAATCTCATCAGCTAATTTACCATCTTCTTGAATAGCTTCCCACTGATCTTGTGTATGCTTACCAGCCATTTTTGCACCTGAAAAACCACATGCTTTTTTTAACTTCTTAGAAAAAAGTTTTTGACCTTTTGTAACATCTGCTGATGCAACCGTTGCTGTTAAACTACAAGCTACCGCTGCAGTTAATGCTAATTTTAATAATTTACTCATTATTTTTCCTTAAGTTTAAATATTTCATAGAAAGTATATCATAGAATCATAAAAGAATCATAAAAGAATCGTAAAATAATTAAAATATGCTATAATTTAATATGAAACATTACATTTTAAAACAACTAACACAATTTTTAAACACTTATAATAATATAAAATATATCAAAAGAATTGATAACAATACCATTAAAATAGAGTTTAATGATAAAAATATATACTATTTTGACCTTTCTCGAGGAAACGCAAACATATTTAAAAAAGAGACAAACGATAATATAAAAAAAGATTTTAATGCACCATTTGATGTAATATTAAAGAAAAGATTTACAAATAGTAATATTAAAAATATAACTCTTTTAAATAATGATAAAATAATACAAATAGTTTCTAAAAGTAAATCATCATATAAAACTCAAACTACAATATTACAGTTAGAGTTTACTGGTAAAAATACAAATATAATTATATTAGATGAAAATAATATTATTTTGGAAGCACTAAGACATATAGATGAGTGGTCATCTCTTAGAGTTATCAAAGTTGGACAAAAATTACAACCTTTAGAAAAACCTTCATATATATATGAAGAAAAAGATATTGATAATATTGATCAGTTTTTATTAAATATTTACACATCAAAACAGTCAAAAGAGTTAGAAAATTTAAAGAAACAAAAAATTATTCAAATTAACAAGCAAATAAAAAAGATTCAAACTATATTAGATTCTTTAGATGATATAGAAACTTTAGAGTTAAAAGCAGTTGAATCAAATACAAAAGCAACATTAATATTAAGTGAACTATATAAATATAGTGGTTATGAAAAAGATATAAGTATAAATAAATCAAATGAACTATTCAAAAGTTCAAAAAAAACTAAACAAAAGATTAAAAATCAATATATAGAACAATTAAATTTATCTCAAAAAGTTGAGTTTTTCAATAGATTAATAGATACTATTAATAGCTGTACTACAAGTGATGAAGTTCAGTTTTACATACCTAAAAAAGATAAAAATCAAAAGAAAACAAAAAAAGCACAACCATATCAAAGCTTTTTTATTGATGGTTATAAAATTATGCTTGGACGTGATGAAAGAGAAAATATATATCTTTTAGAAAATAGTAGAGCTAGTGATTTTTGGTTTCATCTTCAAGGGCAAGTGTCTTCACATGTTATAGTTTCTAATACAAAAAAAACTATACCAGAGCATATTATTAATGAAGCAGCAAAAATTTGTGCTAAGTTTTCTACCTCTTCAAGAGGTGTTTATACAGTTGATTTTACACAAAGAAGAAACGTAAAAATACAAAATAGAGCAAATGTACTTTATAATCCATACAGTAGTGTTACTATTAAATATTAAAGAATAGACACTATAATAAAAAGTTATAAATATCTAATTCTCTTACTAATTAGATATTTAATAACAATTAGATAAACTCATCAAATGAATAATAAAACAAAAGAAAATCAAGAGAAACTAGAGCAAGAGGGTACTGTCGCACAAATATCTGCAGAGGTATTAGACCATATGATGAAACCAAGAAATTATGGAGTTATGAAAGACCATGATGGATTAGGTATGGGTGCAGATAAAAAAACAGGTGAATTTGCCATGGTATATATAAAACTAAATGGTGAAATCTTAGAAAACATTACATTTGGTTGTAATGCTTGTCAAGATACTGTTGTCGCAGGTTCACTTTTTACTGAAATGGTAAAAGGTGATACACTTGATAATTCAATAAAAGCATTGATGTTAATGGATGAAAAACTTGAAGCTGCATCAAAAAAACAACAAGCATGTTCTCGAATGATTCTTCACGCATTTAGAGCAGCTGTTATAAATAAAGAGAATCGTGTAAAAGGTATGGATGAAGATATGTTCACAATAGATTTAAAAGAATCATGTGAAGGTATAAATCAAGAAGAGGCTAATTAGATGGAATTAAATAAAATATATCAAGCAAAACACGAACTTTGGTTAAAAGTACTTTTTAGCTCATTTTCTATTAAAAATGAGAAAATAAAATCACAACTTTATAACTTTGCAAATATAGAGTTTAGACATATGAAATGGTTATCAAATAACCTAAAAGAGCAAAATATCTCTTATGATTATGAAAAGTATGCTATAGATATGCCAAAAGGTAGTAACTTTGAAGTTTTTGAATATATAATAAGTGAAATCAAACTTTGTATGAAAGAGTATGATCCTGCTGATCCTTTATTTGCTAGAATTATGTCTGATGAGTTTTATTTTATAACTGCAATTGAATTACTTTTAAAAGATGAAACAAATAATGGTGAGATAAGTGCTTACAATAGAAAAAGAGAATATGAAGATAAAAATCTTGATGATTTAAGTAGAGATGCTTTAACTCTATTTTTATTTGAAGAGAGTTACAAAGAATATGAACTTATCTCTTTATATGGGTACTTTCAAAACTATACACAAGATATACTTCAATACAACATCTACCAAGATATGATTGATGAGTCACAATTTCACCTTAAAAGTTTTGGAGAGATGATGGCAAAGATGGGTGTTTTAGCAATTCCAAGAACTGTTATACCTACACTTTATCAAAACAAAGATATTAAACAATTTTTAGTAGATGGAATTGATGAAGAGATAAAAGCAAAAGAGGAATGTGCAGCCTTAGCAGAAGCTATTGATGATGAAGAGATTTCAAGCTTCTTGACTTTTGTAATGTATCAGGAAAATTATCATATCGAACTAATGACAAAAGCTATTACAAGACTGGAATCTAAATAGATATATGAATTTAGAAGATTACAATTTCACATTTTCACAAAAAGCCATATTAAAAAATATAAAAAAAGATTTTTCAATGTGGAACGAAAAATCTTTTGAAGATATTTTTCCAAGTGCTTATTTGGAAAAATATAAAAATAAACAACTTACAAAAAAGATTTTTGAATATTATGTAGATATTCATAAAAACCTTAAAAAACAACCAAATGACTATAAAAACTTTGAAGATATAAAATATGATGTTAGAAAGTACAGTTTTCGCCAGATTTCAAAAGATGGTATAGGACTAGGCGCTTGTCCCGTTGCATCAGAAGGTACAAGATGCTGTAACCTTTTAACTTTAGATGCTGTTGAGAGTTGTGGGTTTGATTGTAGTTATTGCTCTATACAGTCATTTTACAATCAAAATAAAATTGGTATCGATAAAGACTTTAAGAAAAAACTAGAAAATCTTGAACTAGACCCAAACCAAGTTTATCATATAGGAACAGGTCAAAGTAGTGATTCACTTATGTGGGGAAATCGTGATGGTATTTTAGATTCTTTATTTGAATTTGCAATAAAATACCCAAAAGTTATACTTGAATTTAAAACAAAATCAAATAATATTAAATACTTTTGTGAGCATGAAGTTCCAAAAAATATTATAGTAACATGGAGTTTAAATACTCCCACTATTATAAAAAATGAGGAGCACCTAACAGCATCTTTAGATGAAAGAATATCAGCAGCTAGAAAATTAGCAGATAAAGGTGTTCTTGTAGGTTTCCATTTTCATCCTATTATTCAATATAAAAATTATCTTGATGATTATAAAAAAATATATGATACTTTACAATCAACTTTTAAACCAGAAGAGGTTGTACTAATCTCTATGGGTACTTTAACATTTATAAAACCTGTTATTAAACAACTAAGAGAACGTGAGATGAAGACAAAAATTCTCCAAATGCCTTTTGAAAATATAAATGGAAAACAATCTTATAGTTTAGAGGTAAAAAAAGAGATGTTTAAACATTGTTATGATAGTTTTAAAACTTGGCACAATAAAGTATATTTTTACCTATGTATGGAAGATCATACTCTTTGGAAAGATATATTTGGTTATGAATATAGTAGTAATAATCAATTTGAAGATTTTATGTTAGATAATTATATGGGTAAAATAGAGTTAAAAAAATAGTTTTATTTAATAAAAACTATTAAAACTCTCACCTTTTTTACCTTTTATTATTGCTTCTTCTGTGGATACAGTTATATCAAAATGATTTTTATACTTTTCTAATGTTGAATAGATACCACACATCTCATTAACTTCAGTCATAACTTCTAATTGGCTATTTGATTTTGTTATATGTATTGTTTTATCTGTATATGTAATTTGATTAAAACATGTATTGTTTGATAAGTTCAACTCTTTTAACATCTTATTTTTCACTTTACAACCCCTTTTAGTTAAATTTCTTAGCAGATGCATCTGCTACTAAATCATTTGAAAATTAAAATATCTTATCTCCAATTTTATTATGAAGAATTATACAAAAAAACTATGTCACAAAATGTCAAGAATATGTCAAGTAAATATTTTTTACAAAATTTCTATTTTATAACCCTCTTTATATGAAGATTTTATTAAATCTTTTGAAGTTTTTTGCCTCAATCTTTTAACTAAAGATCTAATAGCATCAGTTGAAAATTCTGTATCATCATATATAAAGTAATGTAACTCTTCATATGAAACAGTAATATTCTTTTTTTGTATTAATAATTCTAAAAATAGAAGTTCGTATTTTGATAAGTTTACTTTCTCGTTATTAAAAAATAATAATCTTAATCTTTTATCCCAACTATATAAGTCATATAAATTTATCACATCATTATCTTTAATATTTTTAAGTATCTTTTCAATAGTCTCTCTTAACTTATCCATCTTTATTGGTTTAAGTAAATATGAGACAAGGTTTAACTCAACTGCTGTTAATAAATACGATGTATCCGTATGAGCAGTTAAAATAACTATAGGTGTTGAATCATCATTTTCTCTTATCTTTTTTATAAACTCTAAACCATTTTGTTTTGGCATATTTATATCTGTAAATATTATTGATGGTTTATTGATATTATAACTTTCAAAAGCCTCTATCCCATTTGATGCGGTAAATATTTTTTTAAAATATAACTCAAAATATTCAACAAGTTGATTTTGCAACTCTATCTCATCCTCAACAACTAATATACTTAAATTATTCATTTTACCACTCCAAATTTCCTATTAAAAATTTTACACTAAATTTTACACCCTCTTTAATATTTTCAACACTTAGTACTCCATCCATACTATTTTCACAAAGCATTTTTGACATATATAATCCTAATCCAGTACCTTGTGACTTATGCTTAGTAGTAAAATAAGGTTCAAATATCTTATTTATTATATCTTCTGAAATTCCACCTGCATTGTCACTTATTGAAAGTATTATTTGATTATTATTTTTTGTTGCATCTATTAATATTACCTTATTTTTCTGATATTTAAATGCTTGAACAGAATTTGTTATAATAGCAATAAGAACCTGAATAAACTCATCTTCAAAACCATTAAGTTTTAACTCTTTTTCAATATTAACTGATAATTTAATATTATTTTTTGATATTAATTGATTTATTATTAATAGTGTATTATCAATAGTTTCATGCATCAAAAATACTTTTCTTGATTTATTTGGTTTAAAATATGATAAAAAATCCTCAATTGTTTGAGACATATAGATTGTTTTAATCTCAATCTCATTTAATTTTTTTGCTAAATTTTCTTGAGTTATATCTCCTCTATTATTTTTTTCATTTATTATTGCAACTATTGTATTTATTATTGCTAATGGCTGTCTCCATTGGTGAGCAATATTTGCAATCATCTCCCCCATACTTGCCATTTTACTTTGTTGAAAGAGTATGTTGTCTTTTTCTCTATTCTTTTTAACTTCATGATTAATTCTTTTTTCCAAAGTATCATTTATATTTTCTAACTCTTTTGTATTTTTAGCAACCTTCTTTTTTAATAATAAATTAACATTCTTTTGATGTAACAACTCTCTATAAACTAATATCAAGATTATCATTACAAAAAATGTAATGATAAAAAATGTAAAACGATAATTAATTATTTTATTGCTTATATAATCACCAGATGCTCTTATAGTCAAAATAGCTACTGTTTCTTTTGTGACAGGATTTATTATTTGTTTGGTTATTATAATTTTCTTTAAATCACTAGAGTATAATGCTCCAATCTTGTTAGAAGAAGCATTATTAAATATTTTTTTTATTTCATCTTTATTGACAATATTCTTCGTTAGCTTAACATGATAAAAATTTGTCAATTTATCTAAAATAGCTTTCTCCATATAGTAGCTGCCAAATGGGCTTTTTATATAGTTCTTTGTTATATTTTCTTTCCATACTTTTTTATCAATTACAGATTCTTTTATATGTAAATTGCTTATTACATTAAATTTATCCATAAATTCATTTGTAAAAGCACTAGATTTAAATGAAATCTCTACACTTCCTAAATGTGATTTTTCTTTATCATTTAATGGAAATACGAACCTATATCCAGTAAGAATTTTTCCAGCTTCAAATCCATCTATATATCTATTATTTTTATTTACGTATTTGATTGTTTCCCTAATGCTTGTTAAGTTGTCTCCAAATTTACTAGGCTTATGAAATCTTAAAAAAGATTCATTTGATGGTAAATGAAAATGTAATTGTTGCAGTTTTGTATACCCTAATCTTTTATACTTATCTTTTAATAATTTGAATAGTTCATCTCTTAAAATAGCTTTTTGCTTTTCTGAAGAAGTTTTTAATTTTTTATAAATCTCTATAACATCTTCTGTTTGTATTGTTGTATCATATATAATATGAGCTTTATCCTTATAATGTTCATATATGATATTATATTTGCCATTGTATTCTTTTGCCTCTTTTTTTAAGTACTTTTCTATTTTCGTATTTTTTTCATAATTTAAAACTAGAAATACAACTGTAGTAATTAAAATAAATATAGCTATAAATTTTATCTTCATTCTTTCTCCATATTGTTATAATAATACAATAAATAAATTGTAAGTTTTATAAATTGTATGTTAAAATTATATATAACAATAATATAAACTGATATTTAAAGGAAGAAATTGAAACTATTAATTCTAATTTTACTATTTGCAAGTACTATTTTTGCAAAAAATTACAACCAAAATAAAGAGACAATAAAATTTATAAAAATGATGGTTGAAAAGCATAACTATAAACCTTCTTATTTAAAAAAACTTTTTTCAGATGTAAATAAACAAGATACACCTTTAAACATAATTACAAGGAAAAAAGTAAAATCAAATAAAAAACTAAGCAAAGAGGCAATCAAAAAATTAAAAGAAAAATATCCTCTGCATGGTGCATGGGATAGGTATGTAAAATATAAAGTTACACCTAAACGGATTGAACAGGGTATATCTTTTATAAATAGATATAAGTCAACTTTTGATAAAGTTGAAAAAGAGTATGGAATACCATCTGAATATATAGTAGCAATTATTGGGATTGAGAGTGTATATGGTGGAAATGTTGGAAAGTTTCCTGTTTTTGATACATTAACAACTCTTGCATTTGAAGAAAATCGTAGAAACAGATTCTTTCAAAAACAGTTAAGAGAGTTTATAAGACTTTCATATAAACAAAAGTTTAATCCTAAAAATGTAATGGGTTCTTATACAGGTGCTATAGGTTTAGGACAGTTTATGCCTAGCAACTATGAAGCTTATGGAATTGACTTTAATAAAGATGGAAGAGTAAGCTTACAACATCCACAAGATGCAATAGCAAGTATTGCAAACTATTTAAAACAGAATGGATGGAGACGAGGTGAGCATATCGCTACTCGTGTTTCATATAAAGGGACTAGATTTAAACAATTTAAAACAGGATACAATACAAAATATCATCGTGCTGAACTAGAAGGAATTGCCCCAAAATTTGCTACTTGGAACTATAATGATAAAGTAAGACTAATAAAACTAAGTAAAGCATCTTATGATGAGTTATGGTATGCTGCTAAAAACTTTTATGTGATTACAAGATATAATCACAGTGCCTATTACGCAATGTCTGTACATCAATTGGCGCAAAAGATAAAGAAAAATTCTTAATCATATTTGATAGTTTATCTTAAGTAAGATAAACTATTTTTCACAAATTTATTTAGATTAAAAACTATTTGATATAACTAAAACAAGAACTGCCATTAAAACTATCCCTGCACTTTTATTATAAAGTTTATTTGCAGTTATAAATACTAACATCACAGAAACTATTAAAGCAGCAATTATATCAAAAAAGTTTGCACTTAAATCTACATTTAGAGGGTTAATAATAGAACTAAGTCCTAAAACCATTGTAAAGTTTGCTATATTTGATCCAATAATTGCACCTATAGCCATATCTGCATTGTTTGCACGTGCAGCTTTTATAGCAACTGTAAGTTCTGGTAAACTAGTACCAAAGGCTACAAGAAATAATCCAATTAACCATTCACTTACTCCAAAGTCTCTAGCAATATTACCAGCACTCTCAATAGCAAAATTAGCACCACCTACTACAAATACAAATCCTATAACTAATAAGAATATTGTTTTTGCCCATGGAAAATGAACTTTATCATCTTCATTCTCTTTTTCTACCTCTTCAACTTGATCACTTTGAATTAGGAACATTAAATATGCACCCATTAAAATTAAAAAGATAAAACCATCAAGTTGACTAAGTTTTCCATCTATACTCATAAGTATAAATATTAAAATAGGAAAAAGTGACCACGCAGAATCTTTTGCAAATAAATCTCTTTCGGGCTTTACATTTTTAGCAATTAAAAAAACTACACCCAAAACTAATGATATATTAAATATCGTACTACCTATAACATTCGCAACTGCAATGTCACCACTACCTTGCATAGAAGCACTCATACTAACAGCCATTTCAGGTAAGCTAGTTCCTAATGCAACCAAAGTTGCACCAATTATAAAAGGAGATATATCAAAATGCAATGCAATTTTTTCACTCTCTTCTATAATATAATCAGCACCATAAATTAGTGCTCCCATTGATACAATAAATATTACAATATCCATCTAATTAGATCCCTTGTGTTCTTACTATTAAACTATCTGGTAAGTTGAATTTTTTTATTAGTTTTTCCTCAGCATCTCTATGTTCTCCATTATCTACTTCATGATCAAACCCAACTAAATGTAGTAATCCATGGATAAAAAGTAAAGATAATTCGTCATTAAAACTATGACCATAAAGTTCTGCTTTATCTTTAACAAAATCTGAAGATATAACAATTGATCCAAGTGGCGTATTTGGCATATTTTCATAAGGAAAGCTTAGTACATCTGTTGGTTTATCTATACCTCTAGATGTTAAATTTATATCTTGTATTTCATCATTAGAGGTTAGAATAAATTCTATCTCCTCTTTTGATACATCTTGTGCAATTTTATTTAAAAGTTCTTTATCAATTACATTAGGTGTTTCATTTTCAAAAACTATATTGTACAACGACTAATCCCAAGTTCATTTAAAACAGCTTCACAAAAATCACCTGCATCTCTTGGTATTCCATCTGTTCCAAACTCAACAGAAAAGTTTCCAGATGTTTCGTCAATTGCTCTTCTTATAACACTTGGAAAAACCTTCATATCTTTTTCAACATTTCCTATTGCTTGTTGGATTTTTATTTTACTTGCATCATTGTTATATTCGATACTCATTCGCATATAACCCTCTTCCATTTTTACATCTGCACACATATCTCTTGACATATTTTATCCTTTATTTCTTTTCTAAACTTACTTTATCTTCTAGTGTTTCCCTATCATTTTCATAGTTAACAATATGTTTTGAGAATACCTCTAACCAATTCCAATATGATTGAATATGCTCATGGTCTACTGTATCTTCAATATTTTTTAAAACCTCTTCCCAACAAGCTAGCCACTCTATTCTTGCTTTATCTGGAATTGAAAACATTTCATGCAGTTTTACTTGATCAAATGAACCACCAAAACGAGAGATATATCTTTCGTCTCCACCACATAACATCATAAAGTATGAGCCATTTCTTTTTTTGATTAACTCTATCTCTTGGGCATCATCTGGAAAATAGTGAGCTATATCACTATCTAAAACAATTGTATAAAATTCATCAATCATTTTGTTAAATCCTGCTACTGTTAACTGTTCTAAAAACTCTTTATTTGGATTTATAACTTCTGGTCTTTCACCCATAACTGCGTTTGTATAATAATAATCTACCATTTCACCCTCTATTTTTGTTTAATTTTCTTATTTAAATAGCCAAATATTAGCCTAAAATGACTGAAAACTTAATAAACTAATTTTGATAGATATATTTAGTATAAGAGAATCTATATTTTGTATTTGTGATTTTTTGTGATTGTAGAATGTATAAATAAATCCTTACTTCCAGTATAAAGTAAAAATTTATTTATAGTTAGATAATATTTAAAAGTAGCTATTAAAGGAAATACTACTCTAATGTGATTGATTGATCACCAAAGTAAAGTTTATCTCCTAAAATTATAGCCTTTTCATTTTCGTCAAAAGAGAAGTCATATATTCGAACATCATCTAAATCAGCATTAAGAGTTATTAAATAATCATTTTCTTCTAATGCATAAATATAACTAGCTGCTCCTAAAGCATGAAACTTAGCAAATTTAAATTTAATACTATTTAATGTATTTAACTCTTTATCAATTTTTAATATTGTACCATCAAGTGTTGATACAATAATGTTTTTTTCATTAATTATTACATTTCTAATATCTAAATCTTTAATATTAACACTACCATTTACAAATGAAAATAGTTTAGTTGGAGTAGCTGCAATTAGTGCATCATCTATAGCTGAAAGAAATATAATATTATTTATATTTCCTTTAGGATCAATATTCATAGTTTTAATTGTACTCTTTTTTGCAATATCTACAACAACAACTTTCCCATCAAGAGTTGGGTATAAAATAACAGAATCAAGGAAAATAGGATTTGCTATTTTAATGTCATTTACTAATGATTCAGTTAAATATTCTTTAAAATATTTTTTCTTAGTTTTTCTATCAAATAATATAATAGAATTATCAATTAAACAAAGTGCTATTAAATCACCTTTAACTGATGCAGAGATTACATTTTTATCAAATTTAAATTTTTTAATAACATTCTTTTCTTTTATTAAAAGTGTTGCATCATCATCAGCAGCGATGATAATACCATTGTTATTGTTTAAAAATTTAAAGCCATCTTTAATAGCAATATTTGTAATACCATCTTTTGATAAAAATTTAAAGTTTTCAAGTGTTGCACCATCAGCATTGTAATCAATAATACTAAATTGCATATCAGTAGAAGACAATGGATAGTCACCATTACTATTTTCTGGTTCAAAATATTGTTTTGAACTACATCCTGATATAAATAATGCAAAAACGAATAAAAAAGATATATATCTCATAAATAACCTACTTTGTTAATAAAAAATGTTCTAGCATACTTGATAGTGATGCTACACTTGAATTTGCAGGGATAAGTTTAATACTTTCTTTTGCATCTTGATATTTACCATTTTGAGCTTGAATTAATGCTTTATTAAATATTGCAAAATCTTTCAATAAAAATGTTTGTTTTTGTGTAACTGTTGATAACTCATCAATATTCTCTTTTTCAATTGCTTTTGAATAAGCTGATAATTCATTTAAAAATTCTACATTAGTATTTTTACTTTTATCATTCATATAAACTGCTATCTCATAAAGCTTTTTGTTGTTAGTTTCTAAATATGATAAAGACTCTTTATCATTTGGATTTTCTAACAATACATTAAATGCTTGATTATCTTTTATTTTATTTTGTTCATCATAATAGTTTGATACTGATAGACCAATAAACGCAATAACGGCTAGTGAAACTGTTCCAAATATGATTAGTTTGTATTTTTTATAGAATTGCTCTAGTTTGAAAGTTTTATCCATAAAGCTCTCTTGAGCTGAAACTTCTTCTTTTATATAATTTATATTTTCTTTTAAACTCATTACTATTAATACCTTTTTTTTAAATAAAAATAATTATATCCAAATAGACTTAATGAAAAGTTTAGTTATTTAAAAACTTCCCACTATGATATAACCACATATTTTCTATTTTAAGAAACTTACTTTTTTCAACAAAAGAGCTATCAGCATTATCACAACGCAATGTTGCTTTAAAAGTAACAAATGATTCTAGTGTAGTATCAGAAATATTTTCAGTCGTAAACTCTAAAAGTTCTAGTTTTTCAAATATACAAGAGTTGCAAAATTCTAATATCTCATTTTCCCACTGCTTAGTATCTATTTTATAGTCTTGATTTTCTTTATGTGTAGTTTTTATAATATATTGTGGGATTTTTAAAGCAAAAGCACAATATCTTGATTTCATAAGTTGAGATGATAGTTTTGGAATAGCACCTTTATGGAAAGGTTGGCAACATTTTTTATATTTGTTACCACTTCCACAAGGACAAGGCGAATTAACGCTATGTTTTATTTTAAATCTTTCTTTTGTTTATCTTGTCTTCTTCTTAAACCAGCATCTAATTCTCTTTTTCTAATTCTAATAGAGATAGGTGTAACTTCAACTAACTCATCATCTTCAATCCACTCTAAAGCATGTTCTAAAGACATATCTCTTGGAGTAATAATTTTAATAGCTTCATCAGCACCAGATGATCTTACATTTGATTGTGCTTTTGCTTTTACAGGATTTACATCAAGACAATTCGCTCTTGCATGCTCACCAATAACCATACCAGCATAAACTTTAGTTTGTGGAGAAATAAATAGTACCCCTCTATCTTGTAAATTAAAGATTGAGAATGCTACTGCTTCACCAAGTTCAGTAGAAACTAAAGCACCATTCATTCTTGAAGTAACTGAACCAGAATGTGGTCTAAATTCTAAAAATGAGTGATTCATAACACCCTCACCTTTTGTATCAGTTAAGAACTGACCTCTGTATCCAATAAGTCCACGAGCAGGAATTTCAAACTCTATTCTAGTTTGTCCATCACCCATTGGAACCATATTTGACATTACAGCTTTTCTTTTACCAAGAGTTTCAATAACAGCTCCAGTAAATTCATCAGGCACATCACAAACTAAATGCTCAAATGGCTCACACTTAACACCATCAATAACTTTAACAATAACTTCTGGTCTAGAGATTGAAAATTCAAAACCTTCTCTTCTCATATTTTCAGCCAAGATTGTGATTTGTAACTCACCTCTTCCTCTTACTTCAAATGCTGCTTCACCTTTTGATTCATATTGCATTGCAATATTTGTATTCATCTCATAATCAAGTCTTTCTTGAATTTTATTTGAAGTTACAAACTTACCTTCAGTACCTGCATATGGAGAGTTATTTACTGCAAAAGTTACAGATAATGTTGGCTCTTCAATATGTAAAGGGTCTAAAGGCATTGGATTTTTAGGATCACATAAAGAATCTCCAACATCAATAGTTTCAAAACCAGCAATAGCAACAATATCACCATGACCAGCTTCTTTGATGTCAATTCTTTCTAGACCTTTAAAACCAATAAGTTTAGAAACTCTACCATTAACTTTTTCACCGTCAGCTTTAACAAGAGTAACATTTTCACCCATAGAAATTGTACCATTAAATATTCTAGCAACACCGATTTTACCTATGAAGTTATCATGAGTAAGATTAAATACTTGTAATTGAAGACCATTATCATCAGATCCTGATGGAGCAGGTACTTCTTCTAAAATCATATCAAGTAATGGAATCATAGTTTCATTATCATCATCTAATGAAATTTTAGAGATACCATTTTTTGCAGCAGCATAAATAACTGGGAATTCAAGTTGTTCTTCAGTAGCTCCCATTTGATCTAACAGGTCAAAAACTTCATCTACAACTCTATCTGCTTCAGCTCCTGGTTTATCAATTTTATTTACAACAAGGATTGGTCTATGTCCAACTTCAAGTGCTTTTTTAACAACAAATTTAGTTTGAGGCATAACACCCTCTTGTGCATCAACAAGTAATAAAACAGAATCAACCATTTTAAGAACACGCTCAACTTCTCCACCAAAATCTGCATGGCCCGGAGTATCTATAATGTTAATTCTTGTATCTTTATAATCAATAGCTGTATTTTTAGCAAGGATTGTAATCCCTCTTTCTTTTTCAATATCATTACTATCCATCATTCTATCTTCAGTTTCATCTCTTTCACCAAATGTACCTGATTGCTTAAGTAACTCATCTACAAGTGTAGTTTTACCGTGGTCAACGTGTGCTATAACTGCAATATTTCTAATATCTCTCATTTTAATCCTTCAATTTTTTTATGATTTTTCTTACTAATCAATTTTAATAGCCTAATAACTATTCGATAATTATCGCGATTGTAGCTAATTTATACTTATATACTATTTAGACGCATCATATAAATAAAAATAACGTTCGCTTAATACTTTTGAATATGGCATAGCAAAAACTTCTTGGGTAGTTTCACCTTTTATTATCTCTTTAACAACTCCAACTTTTATACCATAAGGAAAAATTTTATCCATACCTGAAGTTATAATTTCATCATCTATATTTATCTCTTTCCATAATGGTATATGCTTTATAACTAAGCGACCACTACTATTTACCCCTGATGTGATACCTGGGGCATTATTATCACCTATAAATATAGTATAATTACATCTATCATTATTATTTAAGTAAGCTATATCTTGAGTTTCTTTTTTTAAAGCAATACCAGCACTAAAACCATCATAAGTTATTATTGCATATATTTTATTTTTATCTTCCAAAGGGTAATCAATCATCACTTTTGAATTATCATTTAATTTTACATAGGATAAAACCTTAACTTTTTCAAATTTATACTCATGTTTATAATCAATATTAAAAAACTTTTGTATCTCTTGATTCTCTTTCTCTTTTATATTGTAAAGTACTTTATAGTTTTCATTTTCTTCATTGATTTTTTTTAGTTTATCTATATATTTAGTTTGATTAAAATATTTACCTATTGTTGATTCAATGTTAATTATATTTGTTAAAAATGTAGAGGAGATAGAGTTACTTAATTGATTGACTTTATTTTTAATATCACGTTCGATATTAAAATAATATCCTAAAGTTAAGGATATTATTATTAAAAATATAATTATTTTTTTATTCATTAGAGATTAATTTAAGTAAAGATTCCTCATCTAATGTTTTACTTGTACCATAAGCAACAGCTAATAATGGTTCATCCGCAACTCTAACAGGCAATTTAATATCATTTGCAAGATATTTATCAATTCCTCTAATTAAAGCTCCACCACCAGTTAATACAACTCCATTATCAACAACATCACCAGCTAAATCAGGTGGCATCTCCTCTAAAACTTGTCTTACCGCTAACGAGATCTCTTTGAATGGTTCTGTTAAAGCCATTCTTACACCCTCACCTGTAAGTTCAATCATAGTAAGAAGTCCAGAACTATCTCTACCTTTTACTTGTATAATCTTATCTTGAGGTTGTTTAATAGCAGTACCAACTTCAAGTTTAATATTTTCAGCAGTTCTTTCACCTATAAATAAATTAAAGTTTTGTCGTACATAATCTATAATCGCCCTATCAAATCTATCTCCAGCAACTTTTATAGACTTACTTAAGACAAGTCCACCTAAAGATGTTACACCAATCTCAGTAGTACCACCACCAATATCAACTACAACATATCCGTCAGGACTACTTACAGGAATACCAGCTCCGATTGCTGCTGCCATCGGTTCTTCAACAAGAAAAACTTCTCTAGCACCAGCACTTAGTGCTGATTCTTTTACCGCTTTTCTTTCAACTTGTGTAATTCCATGAGGAATACAAATAATAATTCTTGGTCTTAAAAAAGTTTTTCTATTGTGAGCTTTCTCAATAAAATATCTTATCATTCTTTCTGTCATCTCAAAATCTGCAATAACACCATCTTTCATAGGTCTTACAGCTTGAATATTAACAGGAGTTTTACCAATCATCTGTTTTGCATCCGAACCAACTGCTAAAATTTTATCTCTTCCATATCTATCATGTTGAACGGCTACAACTGAAGGCTCATTTATAATGATACCTTTACCTTTTACAGATACCAAAGTATTAGCAGTACCTAAGTCAATCGCCATATCATTTGAAAACCAACCAACAAATTTATCAAAAATCATATCTTTTCCTTTTCTATGCTACATTAGGTTGCTGAGTTTTCTCAACAACATCTTTAGTAATAGTTACTGTCTTACCTTTGTGTTGTGGTAATTCATACATTATATCTAACATTACATCTTCTAAAATAGAACGAAGCCCTCTAGCACCTGTTTTTCTTTCAATTGCAGCTTTTGCAATAGATACTAATGACTCATCATCAAACTCTAATGTAACATCATCAAGTTTAAATAACTTTGAGTATTGTTTAACTAAAGAGTTTTTTGGTTCTTTTAAAATATGAATCATAGCATCTTCATCAATCTCTTCAAGGATTGCAGTCATATGAAGTCTACCAATTAACTCTGGGATTAAACCATATTTTACTAAATCATCTGATTCAATTTTATCCATAAAAGTTTCTTGTTCATCTTTTGTTTTTTTAGTTTGATTAAAACCAAGGATATTCCCACCCTCTCTTTTTGCAACAATATCTTTCATACCATCAAATGCACCACCACATATAAATAATACATTTGTTGTATCAAGTTGAATTGCATCTTGACCAGGATGTTTTCTTCCACCTTTAGGTGGTACATTTATACTACTACCCTCAACAATTTTTAATAATGCTTGTTGTACACCTTCACCACTAACATCTCTAGTGATTGATCTGTTTTCAGACATTCTTGCAATTTTATCAATCTCATCTATAAAAATAATACCTTGTTCTGCTTTTTTAATATCACCACCAGCAGCTTGAATAAGTCTTGTAACAATGTTTTCAACATCATCTCCAACATACCCAGCTTCTGTTAAACTAGTCGCATCTGCAATAGCTAAAGGAACATCTAGATACTTTGCAATAGTTTGTGCTAAAAGTGTTTTACCACTTCCTGTTGGTCCGATTAATAAAACATTTGATTTTGATAATTCTGTTTCATCATCAATCTCATTTTGTCTAAAAATTCTTTTATAATGGTTATAAACAGCAACACTTAAAACTTTTTTAGCTTTATCTTGACCTATTACATAATCATCTAAAATAGCTTTTAACTCTTTTGGTGTACGTATGTTTTCTTTGTTTACAGCATCTTCAATAGTTTGTATCTCATCTTTTTTATCATCAACATGTTTATGAGATTCAATTATATCATAAGCTGATTTTGCGCATACTTGACATATTGTTGCATTATCACCTGATATTACTGGATTTTTTTCACTATCTTCAATTCCACAAAAGTCGCATATTAATTTTTGTTTTTTCATATATATTATTTCCTTGTAAAGGGTATTCCTCTTTTTGTGTTAACTACAAATTGTGCTAACTGTTTTGCATATTTATTTTCATTTGTATTTAAAATATCTCTTGCTACTTCTACTATTGGTTGTCCAGATTCAAATATTGATTTATATGTTTTACGTATAGCATCTATATCACCTCTGCTATTTCTAAATCTTCTTCTAAGCCCATTAATATTAAGACTTCTTAGTGTTGCACGGTTTCCTTCACAAATACAAAATGGTGGAATATCTTGAACTAAAATAGAACCTCCACCAATCATTGCATTTTCACCTATTTTACAAAACTGATGGATAGCACTCATTCCACCTATTACACAGTTACTATCAATCTCAACATGACCCGCTATTGCACAACTATTTGCAACAACAATATTGTTTGATAAGATACAATCATGCCCAATATGAACATGACCCATCAATAAACACCCATCACCTATAATAGTTTTATAACCACCACCTGATGTACCTGTGTTTAATAATGTATGTTCTCTTATAGTATTATTATCACCAATGATAAGTTCAGTCTCTTCACCATCAAATTTCAAATCTTGTGGAATAGTACCTAATACAGCATGTGAAAAAATACTATTATTTTTTCCAATAGTTGTTTTTCCTTCAATTAATGTATGACTACCTACACTTGTATCATCACCAATTACAACCTTACTTCCAATTATAGTAAAAGCACCTATTGATACATTTGCACCAATTTTTGCACCCTCTTCTATTATTGCCGTTTTATGAATATTTTGCATATATTATTTATCTATTACTTATCAACAATCATAGCTTTAAGTTCAGCTTGGGCAACTAAAACATCATCAACATAAGCTTCACCACCTAAAACAATTAGAGCTTTTCGTTGTTTAAGAACTTTTATTCTATATTCTAATTTATCACCTGGTTTTACAGGAACTCTAAATTTAGCACCATCAATGCTCATAAAATACATAACTTTTTCTTTCATTTCCTCTTCAGTAAGTCCACCACTTTTAAAAGCAAGAATTCCACCAGCTTGTGCCATACCTTCAAGTATCATTACTCCTGGATATATTGGATGCCCTGGGAAATGTCCTTGAAATACTGGCTCACTAATTGAAACATTTTTATACGCAACTATATTTTCACCTTCAATCATACTTGAAACTTTATCTACAAGTAAAAATGGGTATCTATGTGGAAGTATCTTTTGAATCTCTACTACGTCTAACATTTGTGTTTCCTATTAATGGTCTTTTTGTGTATTACACACATATATTTAGATATATTATAGCTAATAATTAATTATAATTCTCTAATTTGATAATAAATGTTAGTTTGAATATTTAAAGATATATTTAAGAAAATAATAATAGAATCCTAAAATAAAATTAGAAAGGATTTTTTGATGTATAATAGAGATTATTTATCAGATAATAAAAGTAACGACTCTTACTCAAGAGAAAATGAAGCTTACGCTTCATCAAAAGGACAAGAGCAGGCACAAGCACCTGCAAATTTAATGGCATTTTTAAGAAGTACATATCAACTTTTTTCTAGTTCATTATTAGCAGCAAGTGCTGGAGCTTATGTTGGACTAAGCATAGTTAGTATTATAAGTACATGGCATATAGGTATATTTATTTTAGAAATTGCTCTATTGTTTGGACTTTATGCAGTTAAAGATAAACCAGGTATTAATTTAGCTGTACTTTTTGCATTTACATTTGTAACAGGTTTAAGTATTGCTCCATTATTAAATATGGCTTTTGGTATGCCAGGTGGTGCAGCTATAGTTGCACAAGCATTTTTAATGACATCAGTTGCTTTTGGTGGTATTTCAATGTTTGCACTTACAACTAAAAGAGATTTCTCTTCAATGGGTAAGATGCTTATAATTACACTTATTATTGTAGTTGTAGGTAGTATTAGTAATATTTTCTTTCAATCGCCAATCTTACAATTAGCAATTGCTGGAGTAAGTGCAATATTATTTAGTGCATTTATTTTATATGATACTCAACAAATTATTAAAGGTGGTTATTCTACACCTATTGAAGCTGCTATTGCTTTATACTTAGATTTCTTAAATCTATTTGTAGCTTTACTACAATTACTTATGGCATTTAACAGCAGTAAAGATGACTAAGGAGAGTTTACGTCTCCTTGATGCCAATCTAAATAGACTTAGAGAAGGTATCAGAGTCGTTGAAGATATATATAGATATATCTTCAATGACAAACAAACTGCAACTCAACTTAAAAATTTAAGACACAACTCAAGAATTGATTTATACAGTGAACTACTTGATTCAAGAGATATACAAAACGATGTTTTAAAAACATCTACTTCATCAGAGCAAAATAGGGAAGATTTAAACTCTATACTTATTGCAAACTTTAAAAGAGCACAAGAGAGTTCTAGAGTTTTAGAAGAGTTTGGTAAATTAATAGATACTGCAACTAGTGAAAACTTTAAAGATATAAGATATAAACTTTACCATTTAGAGAAAATGATTACTTCTGCGACTTAACATCTACATAACCAATTTTTTCTCTTTTATACTCAACATAATCTGTTACTAAATTATGCTCTTTTGATGTTATAAAATCTTCTTTGGCTGTAATATCTTTTACAATAGATTCCATTGTTGTTAAAATAATTTTTGACAACTCCTCTTCAAGTCCTGAGTGACTTCGTATCAATGTATCAAAAATATAGTTTAACTCGTAACCTAATTTTCCTTTACCACTTAATACTTTTTTGATATTTATCCAGTTTGCAAAGACAACTTCCCAAGCTCTTCTTTGATCACTTGTGTTACATAAATTTTTTATAATTGATTTCCATTTATATAACCCAAAATATGCTTGATGACTTTGCCATAACTCAGCAATCCACCAATCTTCAAACTTAGGGAAACCAGTAAATTCTGGAAGTTTTTCCCTCTCTCTATTCTCTTTTATATTCTCAACTAATACTGAAAAATGTAAAGCAAGTACAGGAATCTGGAACTTTAATAATCCAAGTTCATTAATATGTTCATCTTTTGTATCTTTTAATAAATTTTCAAACTCTTTTTTTATTATTTCATAATTTTGATCTAAATCTTCATGAACTCTTAGATTAAGCTCTATAGTTTTTGTAGCTATCTCCAATAATATTTTATCTTCAAAATGTACATCATTTGGAAGCTCATCAATAATCATCATAGCTTCTAATTTAACATCGTTTGAGCTTACTTTATCCCTATTTAATCTTATTTTTTGATAGTGATAATAGTTTGTTCTTTCAACTGCTGCTTTTAAGTTTTCCTCTTTTTCAAGCTCTTTAAGATCTTGTTTTAATAGTTCATCTAACTTTGCTCTATGCTCCTCTAAAAGTAGACTATTTTCTACAAGACTACTTTCAGTTGAAGCTTTAGACATAATTGTCAATTTATTTGTACCAGATTCATGTTCTGACAACTGACGCTTTAATAAAGCTATACGTTTCTCTTCACCTTTTATAAGTTCCTCTAGTACTATAATTGCTTTCATTATCTTAAATACCTTTTTATTTTACTGGAATTTTTATAGTAAACTTTGCACCAAAGTAACTATTATCTTTGTATTCAAAGTTGCGATTTTCTACAACTATTGAACCTTTTAAGTTTTCAACAACTATCTTATGAGTCATATATAACCCTAATCCTGTCCCTTGTGATTGATGTTTTGTAGTAAAATATGGTTCAAATATTTTATTTTTAATATCTTTTGGGACACCACCAGCTGAATCTTGAATACATATAGTAACATAACCTTCATTTTGTTCAATATCTATTATTATATATTTTTCATGTTCTGAATATTTTTTCTTTTTTAAAATATCTGCTGCATTATTTATTATATTTAATAATACTTGAATCAAATCATTTTGAATACCATTTATCATTATATTTTTATCATAGTGATTTACTATATTTATCTCATGTGAATCAAGGTTTGCACTAATAATTGCAATGGATTTAGTTATGGCATCTTTTACAGAAAAGTCAGTTGTTATTCTATCATTTTTTAAAAAATTTTGGAAATCTTCAATTGTATCTGATAAAAATTGTGAGTTCTCTACTATACTATCAAGCTCTTTAATTGTATCTTCTTCATCATTTATATCAAGTTCATAACCAAGTTTTATACCACCAGCAGCAACTGAAATTGCAGTTAATGGTTGTCTCCATTGATGAGCAATATTTCCTATCATCTCACCCATAGCTGCCATTTTACTTTGGTTATTCAACATTTTTTCTTTTTGTTTAATATCTGTAATATCAATAATAGCAATAATTTTAAGATATTTTTCTCTTATAGTTACGTTTTTCTCTTTTACTTGAACATATCTTATTGTCCCATCTCTTTGAATAATTGTATCTTCAAAATAATGGTCAATTTTATTATCTTTTAACTCATCTTTATGTTCATCTGTTACATTTGTAAATATTTGAAAAATATCTTTTCCAATAAGCTCTTGTTTTTCATTTACACCTATTAAAATTACAGCTTCATCATTTGCGTCAACACAAATATCTTTTTGAAAGATGAACAGCGCTTCTATTGTAGAGTTAACAAGTGCTTCAAAACTGTGAAGATTGTCCTCAATTTGTTTTTTTTGAGTTTTTATCGTTTTTTGCCATTTTGATGATTTAATCCATAAATCAACTTTTAATAAAAACTCTTCATAAACAAATGGTTTCTTTAAAAAGTCGGATGCACCTTTTTTTAAGGCTTCTCTAACTATAGATGGATTTTCAGACCCTGAGAGAACTAATATTGGAAAATTATTTATATAGTAAACATCTCTTAAAGTATCAAGAACATCTGTTCCATGCATATCTGGAAGTTCCATATCTAAAATTAACAAAGAGATCTCATTATTTTTAAATACATCAACCCCTTCTCTTGCAGTATTTGCTGTTATTACATTATAGTTTCTTGATTCTAACAATGCTTTAACAACATAACAAACAATTTTAGAGTCATCTATTATCAAAATATTTTCACGATTATTTTCAGATAATCTTTTTAATGAATCATCAATATCATTAAAAATATAATCAATAGTATTCGATTTAAGATGATAATCTAAAATCCCTTTTTTAAAAAACTTCTCTCTTTGGTCACTATCCTCTTTATCACTTAAGATAATAATCTTTGAATCTGAGTTCTTCTGGATATATTTAAATAACTCTTTACACTCATCATCTTTTTTATTAATAGCTAAAATAATTAAACATAACTCATCAGTATAGTCTTCTATTAACTTTGCACTCTCTTTTATATCAAATGATTGAGCTGAACAATAACCAAACGATTTAAACATATCATTTAAATTATTATTAAAAACCTCATCGTTATCTATTATAAGAATTTGAGATACCATATTTAACTTTTTATTTTCTATTTTCATACTTAATTGTATCAAAATAGTGTTTAAAGAATATTTTAGATAGAATCGCGATTTTAATACAAAGGATAAAAATTGTTAAATTTTAAAGACAATTTAATTGGAACAAGTGCCAAAAGTGATATTTTATCAGGTCTTGTTGTCGCAGTTGCATTGGTTCCCGAAGCTATTGCATTTTCATTTATAGCACAAGTTAGTCCTATAGTTGGGTTGTATGCTGCTTTTATACTTGGACTTATTACTGCAATTATGGGTGGAAAACCAGGTATGATTTCAGGTGCTACTGGTGCTGTTGCTATTGTACTTGTTGGACTTAGTATTGCAGTTAAAGATATGGCAATTGCTAATGGACTAATAGGCTCAGCTGTCTCATTTGAGATAATTCAGTATATTACACTAACTGCTATTGTTGCTGGTCTTATTCAAATAGCAATTGGTATATTTAAAATGGGTAAGTTTATAAGACTTGTACCACAACCTGCACTTCATGGATTTGTTAATGGTTTAGCAGTAGTAATTGCATCTAGTCAATTTAAATTTTTGGATGATGCTGGGATGTTTATGTATTTTATCATTGCTGGAACTATGGCTACTATGTATTTTTTACCAAAAATTACATCTGCTATTCCATCTGGACTTGTGGCTATCGTAGTATTTACTCTTGGAGTTTCTATTTTTAGTATTGATACAAAACTTGTAGGTGATTTAGCAAATCTTAGTGAGTTTAAAGGTATGCTACCAGAATTTGCCATCCCTACAACTATACTTAACTTTGATGCTTTAATAATGGTACTGCCATATGCTGTAATCGTAGCTCTTGTTGGTATCATCGAATCACTTTTAACTCTTACAGTTTTAGATGAAATAAGTGGAACTAGAGGTAGTGCAAACCAAGAGTGTATTGCTCAAGGTGCAGGAAACGTAACTTGTGGTATGTTTGGTGCTATGCCAGGTTGTGCGATGATTGGTCAATCGATTATTAACTATACAAGTGGTGGTTTAGGTAGATTATCTGGTATTGTAGCTTCAGTAGGACTAATACTTTTAGTTGCAACTCTAACTGACTTATTAAATGTCATTCCAGTTGCTATTTTAGTTGGTATTATGTTTATGGTTGCTATTGGAACATTTGAGTGGAGTAGTTTCGCAAGAATATCTAAAATGCCTAGAAGTGATGCTTTTGTTTTAGTTACAGTTACTGGTATTACTATTGTAGCTGATTTAGCTATTGCTGTTATTTCAGGTGTTATCATATCTGCACTTGTATTTGCTTGGAAACATGCTAAAGTAACTGCTAGAACACATATAGAAGATGATGGAACAAAAGTATATGATTTTGATGGACCATTGTTTTTTGGTAGTGTTACTGCTTTTAATGAACAATTTGATCTAAAACATGACCCTAAGATTGTTGTATTAGATTTTAAAGATGCAAGAGTTATGGATATTAGTGGTGTAGAAGCTATTGATGCAATCACTAAAAAATATCAAGATTTAGATAAAATTGTAAAGATTAGACACTTAAGTAATGAGTGTAAATCAATTATGAAAAATGCTGGACCATTTTGTACTTATGAAGAGGATGATCCAAAATATAAAGTCGCATACGACTATTAATATAAAAAAGGTAAGATATTTATTATCTTACCTTTTTTAATTTTCTATCATAATATTTATCTTGGAACTATTTACTACATACTCAATTTTATCTTATTTGTAGCAAATTGATGTATCAATATTTGAATTATATTTTGATATGGAATTGAGTTTTCTAAAGCTTTTTTTTTCAGTTCATAAATATCATTTTCATTAACTCTTATTGAAATAGCTTTTTTCTTTTGATGTTTAATATAAGATTGTAACTCTAATAATCTATCATCAGTATTATTTTTACTTTCCCAAACTCCAGATTCTACACTTTGTAAAATATCTTGTTCATATTCATCTAAATTGTTCATTTTGAAACTCCTTTATTATATTTTTTGTTCATCTGCCTAGATGGAATAATTGTTTTTTAAAATATTGAAGTGTCATCTTCAACAAAAGGAACTAAGTAAACATAGTTTTTAATCTCTATTAAAATAATGAAAATCTCCTGATTAGGGTATTTTTCCTTATTTGGATGTTTAATATCATCTAGTAACTTACCACTTTCAAGTGCTAATATTACATCTTCAAAACTAATATCTCTTTGCTCTTTTAAAAGTTCATTTTTTTCAAGACTATATCTTATAGTTTTATTTCTAATCATTTTTGATTACCTTGATTTTATATATACAATGTATTTTATTATAATTGGAGTGATATGTCAAGTTTATTTTATAACGCATGACTTAAGGGACAATGACCCTCAGACAGTTGCTGACTTCTTTTTATATGACAACTACATTTTTAGCTCTTTTAGGCTTAAAAATTTCGCGGGTCACTTATTCCTTTTCTAGGATTTGTTATGTTTTTATATTTATCATTGTTTCTTTAGTTTTTTTTCTTATTAAAAACCCAATCCATTCAATTAGATTTATATCTTTCTTTAAAGGATATTCATTACAACCACTTGAAAACTTGTCTGAAATTATAGGTAAGCATCTTCCCATATATTCTCGGCTGGAAACTAATAATCCACTGTGTAAGTACTTACTTCTTGTATTGTAATAATTGTCAAATTTTTTTCTTAAACTTGGGGATAAGTCTTTCTTTATTAAGTCTAATACTCTTTTTCGTATGGAATAAATATCCTGTCCACACTCTTTACATTTATTTTTATCATGATTTTCTAGATCTGCTAGCACTTCAACACTTGACATTAATTGAGAAATTATTAATTCATTTTGTATTTCTTTTTCATCAAGTTTTAAAGCATTTAAATAATGATGAGATGATTTTAAAATTGTAATCAGTTTATTATTGTTATCACTTAGAATTATTAAATTTAATAATTCTTTTGCATATAATGGTAATATTAAATGTAAATTATCAATAGGATAATCATCAATCCATTCATCATCTTCTTGTATTTTCTGCTTTATCGTTTTCGATAATATTGTTTTTTTTGTTAAAAAATTAACATTTTCTATATTAACTATAGAATTTGTTTGAGTTGATAAAAAATCTGATATAACTTGTGCAAATTCTATGGCATTTTCAGATACTTGTTCTTTTGATAATCCACTAAGTGTAAATTCTACATATTGCTTATCATCAATGCAATATACATTTATAATTTCATTTGAAAATGGGTATAAATATTTTATACCAAAAATAGATTTTATTTTAAATGAAATTGCTATAATAAAATTCTTTTTAGATAGGCTAGCTCTTTCATTGTTAATTTTATTAAAATATTCAATTTCTTCATTTTTCAATTTTTTACTATCTTGTCTTTCAAATACAACGGCAGTAGCAATTTTTTTAGTCTTACTTAGAAATTTTACATTATAGCTATCGTTTTCATTAATTGAAACACCTCCAACATTAATTATATTTTTTTCTTTATAAGGTCTATAATTCCAAGCTAATTTTCCATTATTTAGGAAGGAAGCCCATAATTTCATTAAACATTCATTAGTTGAATCAAGGTCTTTTGAATTTAATGAAAATTTATAATTTTTCATATTCATCACAGCGTCCTGTACTTCTAATGCCTATATGATTAAGTCCCTTTAATTTACTATTTTTAACAGCTTTTTTAAATTTCTTACCAAAGTCTTTTGGATTAGTAACATGATTCCACTCATTACCATAAATCTCTTTTAAGCATTTTTTATCAGTTTTTGAAAGATTGTTTATTAAGCTTTGAGCTTCATTAATTTCTATTTGAGTCATTTATTATGTCCTTTTACTTATTTACACTTTGAAACATAACGACTAACTTAAGGGACAATAACCCTCAATACAATTTATTGATTTATTTGTGTTACCACTAGATGATAGCTTTTTAATGCTATGAAATTCGCTAGGGTTACTTGTTTCTTTTCAAGTTTTGTTATGAATTTTAGTTAAACCTAAAATTTATCTTCTTGGCGATTAAAATATGATTTTTTAATTTCTATGCTCTCAATTAAATTTACTAATTCATCTGGAGCAACTAAGTACTCTATTAATATTTTCTTTAAATAAATTGAATTTGTACCATTTGGGCATAACATATTTATTTGTTTTGAAATATCTTTACCTTCAATATTTATAGATTCAATCTGTTGAACTTCTTCCTTTTCTCCTGTTAAAACATTTTCTATTTCTTTTGTCACAGCTAAAATATCAATATCAATTGTTTTATCATCACTTTTTGGTATATAAAACAAATCATCTCTAAATGGTTGTAATGCATTATTTATAAACTCAAAAGATTTTTTAAATTGTGGTAAATGCCTTAATTTAAAAATTTTATCTATATTGTCTTTTTTTAAATTATTTCTTCTAAAATCACTATTGTTATCAAAATATATTTCATATAATATTCCGTTTAAAATATGATTTTCTCCATTATTATCATATTTAATAAGATTTGAATTTAGATCTTCCATAAAATTAGTAACTTCATAAGCATAGTTAGAGGATTGCAATATATTTCGTCCAATAATAAATTGTTTATTTTTATCTAATATATTTGGTTGAATTTGATTAAATTTAATCATTGCTGGATTTTGTTTATTCCAATTGCATGATTGTAAATCTGTAATAATAGTATCAATTTTATCACCTTTAGAAGTAAATAATCTATCTTTTACTACTGACTCATCATAAGGTATTTCTACAGTATATACCATTTGTCCAGTATTAAAATAAAAATCGCCTACTAATGATGTATGTTCCCAACTAGTTTGCGTACCTTTAGAAAGACTATAGACGGTTTTTCTTACTTTTTTAAATAACTCTTCTACAGAAAGGGATTCTCTTCCAATATATTTAAGCAATGTACCTGTATATATACTATGACCCTCCATGCCTACATCTTTTGCACCTTCTCCCGGGGAAGTTGAAAATGCTACTATTGTTCCTTCTGGAGCATTAATCTGAGTAAAAGAATTTGTGCTTCCTCTTCCAAAACTTTTTCTACAAGCATCGATTATTATAATATTAATTTTTGTAGGTGATTTTTTTATTATGTCTGTAATTTCAGTCATTCTAATACATGTTCTACCACAAATTAGTTCGTTTGGATCTTCAACTGGACAATCAATTGATGCTAAGTAATTTTCTCCATTAAATTGAAATCCATGACCTGCAAAATAAAATATAGAAGCATCATATTTCACTATACAATCTTTAAATTCCTGTAGTAATGATACATCATCTAATGCCGTGGAATTTTCTTTATATATAACATCATAACCAAGTTTTTCAAATACTACTGATATGGACTTTGCATCATTAACTGCATTTACTAATTTAGCATTTTTAGTATAATCATTATTCCCAATTACAAGTGCTATAGTTTTCATATATTTATTTTCCTTTATGCATAACAATTTATTGAATAACATTTTAGCAACATAACACTTATATAGATACATTTATAAACAAATATGAATGACAACATGATATTTTAGTATCTATAAAATCTTATATGTTATTATTACTATGACAGATAGATATTAAATGACATAATTTAAGATTATATTAATAAAGTTAAATTATTGGATATATTTCTTTCTAAAATACGCATAAATCACTATATTCAACTCTTAATTTAGTATGCTAACTTTTTAGATATTTCTATATCTTGTTTTATTAATGAATTAACAATATTATTTAAAGAAAAATCACTTGCTTTATCTTTTATATTTTTTAAAAAAAAGTTTTTAACTTCATCATCTAAATATATTGGAATATCTAATTGTTCAATAGGTCTATAAAATTTACCTTGTTCTGCATTTGTAAAATCATATTCTTTTTTCATTTTGGACACCTTTTTTGATATACTTGTTTCTCTTTTTTTGTTGCTTTTCTTGCACTAATTATTCTTACAAATTCTGTTCCATCATCATTTCTAAATGTATGAATAACTAACAGTAAAGTTTCATTCAGTGACTTACCTAACAACACCCATCTATCTTCATCTTCTGAGTGTTCATCATCAAATCTATTTAAAGCAAATTGGTCTGCAAATACATATGAAGCTTGTTCAAATGTTACACCATGCTTTTGTATATTGATTTTTTCTTTATTTTTATCCCATTCAAACTTCATAAAATATTATATCTAAAATATTTAAATTTTAAATAACTACTTAAATTCTTTAATAGTATGACATTTATTATCGTAGTTTGATTGACCTTTTTTAATATTCTATTTCATATCAGTATACTTATCTCTAATAACCAAAAAATCATCCAAGTTATCAAAAAATAGATCAACTAACTTTGGATCAAAGTGTTTCCCTCTTTCATTTTTAAATAGTTCTAAAATATCTGCTAACTCCCAAGCATCTTTATATACTCTTTTACTACCTAAAGCATCAAATACATCTGCAACTGCTGTTATTCTTCCAAATATATGTATATCTTCACCTTTTAAGCCATTTGGGTAACCTGTACCATTAAACTTCTCATGATGCTCTCCTGCAACAATTGCAGCTGCTTTTATAATAGGTCTATCTGAATTTTTCAACATATCATAACCTAACTGTGCGTGTGTTTTCATAACACCAAACTCTTGTGCAGTATGACGACCAGGTTTATTTAAAATTGAATCGGGTATTCCAACTTTTCCTATATCGTGCATAGGACTAGCCATCTTTAGTTTTTTTGCATCTTCGGAAGATAGACCGTATAATACTGCTAAAAGCTCAGAATACTGTGCCACCCTTTTTACATGGTTACCTGTCTCTTTACTTCTTGTCTCCCCTATTTCACCCATAGTATAGATAATCTCTTTTTGAGTTTTTTCTATCTCCTCATTTAGATCCATAATCTCTGTAATATCAGTGGCATAAATAAGAACTGACTCTATTTGTTTTACACCTTGAATATCAAGTTGGAAATGACAGTTTTCAAAGTTATAATAAAATGTATCTTTTATTTCTAATTGTATAACTGAAGATATAGGCTCTAAATTAAAATCAATATAATTTGTTATATGTTTAAAATCTGCCTTTGCACTTTCATTTTGAAAATATATATCACCATCTTTATTAAACATAAATACAGCAGATGGATTATACTTTGGTAGATGAGACATATAATAGTTCTTAAAAGAAAATTTTTCATTTATTTTAAATAAATCATAAATAAAACAATGCCTTTTAATACTTGTATATGCTAATGACATTGATATTAACATCAAAATATAACATTGTGTATAAACTGAAATAATCATTATTAGAAATGATAATACAAGTCTTATTGAAGCATCCGTCTTTTTTATGTTACGATTTACAGAGTTGAAAATTGACATAATACTATCCTTCACATTTGTAATAATTGTAGCATAAATATTTTTAAGTATTAGTTTTAATTTAATATAAGTATTGTTTATCTTTTTTGTAGTATAATCAAATTATGAATAAATTTAAAGTATATTTTTCTATTGTTTGTGATAAAGAAATTTTAATAAAATCATTAAAAATCGCTTTAATTGTAGGGACCTTATTAAATATAATCAATCAAGGTGATAAAATTATTGCTCTTGATTTTGAAAAAATTGATCATTTCAAATCAATACTAACTTATATGGTACCTTTTATGGTTTCAGCATATACTGCATTAAGTATAAAATTAAAATTTAAAATTGGGACAAGAACACCAATAGATACAAATCTGAAATGTAAAACTTGTGGAAATAAAATATCACTTAAAAAAGATGACACTGTACCATTATGTAATACTTGTAAAGAAAAAACGAAATGGAGAATTAATTTAAATAAGTTTGATTCTTAATATCAAAAAAAGTCAATAAAAAAAGCCAAGAGAATAAATCTCTTGACTTTTTTTAAAATAGATATACTAAAATTTAATTTTTAGTATAATCCGTAGTGTGAACCATCTTTCATTTTATATAATACTCTAAAGTTATCATCCATATCGTAGAATACTTTAAAAGCACCACCATCAGCTTTTAACTCATTTAAAGCATCACCAATTTCAACTGGTTTATAAGACTCAAGTCTCATAGGAACAATCTCATTATCAAGTAACTCAAGCTCTTTAGCTACTGAATCTTCTTGATTTGCTATGTCAAGCTCTGTAAGCTTAGTAGCATCATGTGCTTTAATTTTATCAGCGTGTCTTCTTAAAATTTTACTTACTCTATCCGTAGCAATATCAATTGCATTATGTAAATCTTTGTCTTTTTGTTTTACTACTACTGTATCAATGTTTGCAACATTTAATACATATTCAAATGTAATAACATTTTTACCATGTTTTTGCTCTTGTGAAATAATAGCATTAACAGAAATAATATCTAAATTATATTTTTTAAATGTATCTATTGTACTTTCTATATGTCCTTTTAAATCGTCTGTAAGTGTAACGTGTCTTCCAACTATACTTGTATTCATAATTTACTCCTTAAATTTATATAGAATAATTCTATCATAGATTTTATTAAATAGCAAATATATTTATTCTAAATTTTGAAATCTTATAACTATAAGTAACAAGTATATTTTTTAGTGAGTCTAATCCAAGATAAGCTTCTTTTAATATAAATTTAAGTAGTATTGCACACTAAATTTTTTGAACAAGGATATACAGCTATGGCAAATCATAAATCAGCTGCAAAAAGAGCAAAACAGACAATCGTAAAAACTGAAAGAAACAGATTCTTTAAAGCAAGAATCAAAAATGTGGTAAAATCAGTTTTAGTAGCAATAGATGCAAAAGACAAAGATGCAGCAGCAACAGCAATGAAGAATGCAAACAAATATTTACACCACTGTGTAAGTAAAAACATTCTTAAAAAAGCAACTGCAGCAAGAAAAGTAAGTAGATTACAAGTTAAAGTTAACGCTTTATAGTAACTATTTTACTCAAATTCTAACTATCTATATTTTATATAGATAGTTTACTTTTCACAATATATTACAACACTCGCTTTTAATAAGCAAATTTAAATTCACCATTAGGTACTTTTATGTTACAAAATAAACTACAACTTTTTATCGACAGATATGAAGAGATAAACGAACTATTAGTTTCTCAAGAGATCTTAACAGACATCAAAAGAATGACAGAACTCGCAAAAGAACAATCAAGTATTAAAAAAGTTGTTGAAGCTGCTAGAGAATATATTCAAATTATTACTGATATAGAAGATAATAAGATGCTTTTAGGAGATGATGAGTTAGCTGAACTAGCGAAAGAGGAACTAAAAGAACTTGAAACTAGAAAGCCTGAACTTGAAGAAGAGATTAAAATACTTCTGCTTCCTACAGATCCTAATGATGATAAAAATATCTATATAGAACTACGTGCTGGTGCAGGTGGGGATGAAGCTGGTTTATTTGTAGCTGATATGTTTAGAACATATATTAAATATGCTGAAAATCAAGGTTGGAAAACTGAGATTATGAATAGTAATGAATCTGAAGCCGGTGGATATAAAGAGATGGTTGTACTTGTAAAAGGTGAATCAGTTTATAGTAAACTAAAATTTGAATCTGGAGTACACAGAGTTCAAAGAGTACCTGCAACAGAAACACAAGGTAGAGTTCATACTTCTGCTATTACTGTTGCTATTATTCCTGAAGTTGATGATGTAGAAATAAACATTAGAACTGAAGATTTAAAAATAGATACTATGAGAGCTAGTGGATGTGGTGGTCAGTCAGTTAATACAACAGATAGTGCTATTAGAATTACACATCTTCCAACAGGTCTTGTTGTAACAAATCAAGATCAAAAATCTCAACATAAAAATAGAGAAAAAGCTATGAAAGTTTTAAAAGCTAGACTTTATGACTTACAAGAGCAAGAGAGAATGGAAAAAGAGGGAGCTGATAGAAAAGCTCAAGTAGGTTCTGGTGATAGAAGTGCTAGAATTAGAACATACAACTACCCACAAGGTAGAATTTCTGACCATAGAATCAACTTGACTTTATACCGTTTAGATGTGATTATGAATGATGGATTATTAAATGAAATTATAGATCCACTTATTGCAGATCACCAAACTAGACTTATGGAAGCATCTGGAGTTTAATCCAACTTTCTTTTTTATATGTGAATTTGTTTAATTCACATATGATACATCATTAAAAACTAATTCAAATCTTCAATATAACCAAACTATAATCATTAACACCTGATTTCATATCAATTAGCCTTACTATCTAGCATTTCTGAATTTGCATTTTAAGTGTGAATTGGCGAAAGATTTTCTTTCTATATTTTGGAAGAAATACTAAAATTTACTAATTATTTAATTAAAAAGAAACCTATTTGAGACTTTTATATGTTACAATTAAGTTACATGAAAAACGTTTTAAGGGTGAAATATGAAATTTTTATTTGTTTTTATTTTAAATTACATTATTCTATTTGGAGGTGAATTTAGAATTATAACTGAAGATTTACCACCTTATAATTATAAGGCAGGTAAAGAGCTCAAAGGTATTAGTGTAGATATGGTTAATATAATACTAGATGAACTTGGTTATAAAAATGAAATGATAGAAGTTTATCCTTGGTCTAGAGGATTAAAGATATTAGGCTCAAATGATAATGCTATTTTATTTTCAACAGTTTATTCTGAACAAAGAGCTAAAAAGTATAAATTTGCTTGCCCCTTAGTACCATCAGAGATTTACTTTTATAAAAATAAGAATAATCATATTAAAATTGAAACATTTAAAGATTTAAAAAAAGTACAAGAGATAGGGGTAGTTAAAGATTTCTATGATCATCAAAAACTTAAAAGTCTAGGTTTTACTAATCTTGATATCTCATCATATTACAAGACAGCTATTTTAAAACTAGCAAGAGGAAAAGTTGATTTAATTGTAGGAAGTAAAATAGATTTATATTTCAATAAGCCAAAACAAATTGATATATCACAACTAGAAAACACAGGCTTACTTTTTAATAAGTCAAATTTATGTATAGCATTTAATAAAAACTTCCCAGATGAGGAAGTACAAAAGTGGAGAGATATTTTAAAAAAAATACATAATAGTGGAAAATATGTAAAAATTTTTAATAATTATTTAGAATATGGAAAAAACCTTGAGCATTAAATCTTTAATTAAAAAGAATTTTCAAAATATTAGGTTTTCATATTTTTTATTTATTCTTCTTTTCATAAGTTTATTTATACCAACTTTAATAACAGGCTATATTGTTACGAATGATGAAAGAAAAATTCAAAATGAAAATCTAAATAAATTTCATACAGACATAGTAAATTTAATAACAGTTTCAATGAAAGCACCTTTATGGGAGATGAGAAAAGATATTGCTAGTGAAGTTGCATCCTCTATAATTAATGATTCTAGGATAATAGAGCTAACTGTTTATGATACTGAAAACAGATCAATTTTTTACCAATATAAAAATAGTTTCAAATTAAGAGGCAAAATATTGGTACAATCTCGTGATATATTAAATCATAATAATAAAATTGGTACAGTAACTTTAAAAATAAGTGATTTTCAAACACAACAAAATATTGAAAAAAGTATAGATACAATAATTATAGTTTTTGCTATCCAGTTTTTTGTGGTATTGTTTTTAATGATTTGGCAAATCTATTTAAAAATCTTACGACCACTTAAAAAACTAAATAAAGAAGCACATTTATTGTCAGATAACGAGCTTAATAATAAGTTTATATGGGATAGAGATGATGAGATAGGATATTTAGGTAAAAGTTTTGAGCATGCAAGAATATCTATAAAGAATATGATAAATGAGTTAGAATATTCTAAAGCAAAAGCAGAATCCGCAACAAAAGCAAAATCTAACTTTCTTGCAAATATGTCGCATGAGATAAGAACACCAATGAATGGTATTATTGGTATGAGCTATTTAGCTTTAGAATCAAACATGGATGACAAGCAGAAAAAATATATTAAAAATATTGAAAAAAGTGCTAAAATACTATTAAAAATAATAAATGATATTTTAGATTTTTCCAAAATTGAAGCAGGAAAATTATCCATAGATAAAATAGATTTTAGTCTAAAAGAGATGCTTTCAAATGTTGCAAATTTAGTTGAACAAAAAGCAAAAAATAAAGGCTTGAAACTTGATATAAATTATGAAGAAAATATATTTTTATATGGAGATAGCTTGAGAATATCACAAGTTTTAATCAATTTACTAAACAATGCAATAAAGTTTACTAATAGTGGTTATGTAAAACTTGATATATTAGCTAATGAGGATAACTATACTTTCAAAGTTAGTGATAGTGGTATAGGTATGAGTTTAGATGAACAAAATAGATTATTTAAACCATTTTCACAAGCAGATAATACAACAACTAGAAAATATGGTGGAACAGGACTAGGATTGTCGATATCAAAAGAACTTATAGAGCTTATGGATGCAGAAATAATTGTACAGAGTAACTTGAATGAGGGATCAGTATTTAGTTTTACAATCAACTTACCTAAGGCAAAAGATGAAGTAAAAATAGATAAAAATATTGAGCTAAATATTAAAAATAACATTATTTTAAAAGGTTTAAAAATATTACTAGTTGAGGATAATATAATTAATCAAGAGATAATAATTGGTCTTCTCCAAAGTACTGAAATTGAGATAGATATTGCTTCAGATGGTAAGCAGGCTTTAGATATGTTTAAACAAAGCACAACTTCAAAAGGAAATAAATATAATTTAATTTTAATGGATATACATATGCCAATAATGGATGGTTATGAAGCAACAATTCAAATCAGACAATTAGATAAGAAAATACCTATTATTGCACTAACAGCAAATATAATGAAAGAAAATATTATAAAATTTAAAGAACTAGGTATGCAAGAATTCTTGAGTAAGCCAATAGAGGTAGATAAACTTTTCAAACTCATATATAAATATATATCTAAAAAAGATCTTGACAATCAAAATTTAATAATTAATGAAAAAAATAGTGATATTGTTATTCCTCAATTTATTAATATTGATACAATTAGTGGATTAAAGTATCTTGATGGAAATAAAAAACTATATTTAAAAATATTAAATAGGTTTTATGAAGATTATCATGATTTAGATTTAAAAAATATTGCAAAGGATGAGTTGAAAATACTTATACATACTATTAAAGGGTTATCTGCAAATATTGGAGCACTGTCTTTAAATGAAATTGCAGCTAGATTAGAAAAAATAGAATCTACTACACAAATATCTTTACTAAATAAAGAGTTGAAAATAGTAACAGATGAAATAAAAATAAAAATAGATACAAAACAAGTATCACATGATCTGTTAAATATCACAAAGGAAAAAAAAGATGAACTATATTTAAAATTAAAAGAGGGATTGAAATCAAAGAGACCAAAAAAGTATATCCCATGGATAGAAGAAATAAAAAAATATCAATTAAATGAACAAGATAAAGTTTTTTTTGATAAGTTAGAACATTGTGTAAATAAGTATGACTTTAAAAATGCACTTGAATTAATTGAAAAACAAACTAAATAAAAAGGAAAATATATGAAACTTATAATAAGCTTATGTATATGTGTAATGACAGTTTTCAGTAATGAATTTAATATAATGACAGAGGAGTGGACACCTTATAACTATTCAAAAGATGGTGCTGTTACAGGTATTAGTACCTCTATAGTAAAAGCAATTCAAGAAAAAATTGGGAACAAAGATTCTATAAAAGTTTATTCGTGGAATAGAGCGTATAGTAAACTTTTAAATGAAGAGAATCAAGTACTCTTTTCAATTGTTAAGAATAAAAGTAGGCAAAATCTATTTAAGTGGGTTGGTCCAATAAATAATAATACTGTTTATTTTTTTAAGAAAAAAGATAGTTCTTTAAAAGTTGATAATCTCAACGATGCTAAAAAAGTTAAACTTATAGGAGCTGGTTCACAAACAAATATTGACTATATGATATTGAAATCAAAAGGTTTTAAAAATCTATCAAAATTAGACACAAAATCAAATCCAATATCTTTAATAGTAAATAATCGTGTTGATATAGGTGGTTCGAATCCAGTAACAGCATTGTTTCATCTAAAGAAAAATAATTTACCTTTAGATTCTATTGTAAATACTGGCGTTGAGATATTTTCAAATCCAATTTATATAGCTTTTAATATAAATACAGATGATACTATTATTAAAAAATGGCAAAATGCTTTAGATGAATTAAAAGAATCTGGAGAATTTGAGAAAATTAAAAATAAAGCTACAGAAAAAGCTTATAAAGACTTTGGTATTGAGTTAAAGAAGTAAGTCTTACGACCTTTATAGAGTATCTTCAAATGGATAAAACAACTATTTAGGTGTTGGATTATCTTTAATAAAAAACATATTGAAACTAAATAAATTTAAACTTGAAATTACTAGTATTGAAAATGAAGATTCTACATTTTCTATACTATTTTAAAAACTATATTTTAAACTAGCAAATACCCTATCATTATCTTTTATCATCTCTAACTGTGCAGCATCCCCACCAATATAATTTATAAAACCAATACTAGTAGATAGTTTATCATCTATATCATAGTCAGCCCATACTCTTAAAAAAGCACCATCTTCAAGCTCTTTACCAAAAGCACTATATAATGCCGTAAAATCAAGTGTTTGATTAATATAACTTTGAGTAAATCTTAGTGCATATTGTATATCATCATTTTTATTTGCCATCTCAAAAGAGATACTTCCATCACTTATACCATTGTATTCTAAACCTACTAAGCCATCTAGCTTAGATTTTACTGTAGAACTATCATAGTTATCAAAATAGGCAAACTCTGTTTTAAATAAAAAGCTATCAATCACTTTATTGTATGCCATACCTAACATATTTGAACGATATATTGTGTTATCTATATATTGATTAGAATAATAAAACGCAATATCTTCACCCTCTAAGTTTGCAGAAGCACTTAAAGCAATTCCAGAATCTTTTAAACTATTAGATGGTTCTTTTGTACTCATCATATCAGCTTGTATTTTATTTAAAGAGGTAAAATCACTTCCATACTGTGGCATTTTGGAGTATCTATTCTCATGTAATACTATACCACTAATAGCCCACTTATCTACAAAATAATCAACCTTACTCATAGTTCTTGCCAATCGTAAATCTTCTATATCAACCATACCTGGAGTTGTATTATCCATTGGGTTTAGAGTATCTGTGATTCTTATATTGTCTGATTTTCCCCAAACAACTATTTGTCGACCTATTTTTACATCTGTTTTACTATTTAGACTACCTTGTACGTATAGTTCATTTATCTCAGCATCTTTATCATAGTCTTTTGGTGTTGTTGTATACTCATCATCTTTTAAATCATATATAAAATCTTTATACGCTTTTAGAGTTGATTTTATTTTAAAGTCATTAGGAAGTTTATACTCTAAGTTTATATCTGTAGATAACTTAGAACTTGACAAACCTCGAAAGTCATTTTGACCTACTTCTGGCTGATTATGTGCATAGTTATAACTGGCACTTAAAGATAGTGAACCATATGCACTAAACTTTGATTCATCATCCTTTATCTTTACTATTTCAATAACTTCATCTCCACCAAAACCATCACCCTCATCAGAAAACTCATCGAATCCATCTTGAGAATATAATGAACTAGTTAAAAGTAAACAACTAGCGAAACTAAGTTTTATAATATTTTGAGACAATTCTATAAACCTTTTTCAATTGTTCTAGTTGTAAACATGTCTTCTTTTAAATCTTGATTCATTTTTACATCACTTTGTATTAATACTGTTTTATGTAAAGTTCTTTTACCTTGCTTTGTTGTCATAGTTGTAACAGTTGCTACATCTATACCATCAACTTTTTCTATTTTTTTTACATCCATATATTTAATTCTATTTGCTTTTTTAAGATAAAACTTAGCACGAACTAACATATAGTTATCTTGTCTAACATAAGCGATTGATTTTGTGTAACCTGTCTCATCAATAGTCTCTTGAGTTTTAGGAAGTGATTCAACAATCCAAACTTTAACTTTTCCAGTTTTTCTTTTGATAACACTTTCTTTTATTATTTTAAATGTATAATCACTTAAAACAGGTTCTGTCATATCAGAATAAGAAAAGTCACTCCCCATAAAACTACTATCCTTATCAGAAGCTGGAATTCTTTTTGTTTTATTTAGAGCTGGAAGATAAAGCCATTGGTCATCATCTTTTGCATCATCTTTATAATCAAATGTTAAAAATGCTGTATTTTTAACATCACTAGGAGATGAAAAGAAGATAACTTTTAACTCATCTTCCCCTTTATCCTTTGAAAATGTTTTCATATCTCTTATTCTTTTATGATTGTTTTTATCAATAAGTTGCATCTGCATATTTGTAATGATATTATCACCATCATCTCTAGCTTGAACTTTTTCCATAATGTTCAATCCGCTTTGTCCAAATAATAAGCTTGCAGTAACACAAGTAGTAAGAACTATTCTTTTTATCATTATATATCCTAGTATTTTAAATTGTTTGTATAGTAATATAATATTATTAATATAGTGTTAATGAATAATGAATATAATTCATTAATTAAAAGGGGTTTTTAAATGTGCGGTATACTAGGTGTAAACTATAATCCTAATTTAGATTTTAAAGTCATTACTAATATTATGTCAAAAAGAGGACCTGATAACACTTCTATAAAACAAATATCTAATAACTTCTTCGGTCATACTAGACTAAGTATTGTAGACTTAGATGACGAAGCAAATCAGCCAATGATTTTTGATGATATTTTAATAGTATTTAATGGTGAGATTTACAACTATGATGAACTTATCATATCTGAAAACCTAACTTGTAAAACTTCAAGTGATACAGAGGTTCTAATAAGACTCTATCAAAAATATGGGACTGAATTTTTACACCTTTTAAATGGTGCATTTAGTTTTTGTATCTATGATACCACAAAAGAGCGATACTTTTGTTCTCGTGATAGATATGGGAAAAAACCTTTTTATTATTACTTTAAAGATAATAAATTTATATTTTCTAGTATGATTAAACCTATTATTAAACTTTTAGGGTTTACACCAAAACTAAATAAAGTAGCTTTATCTCAATACCTACAGTTTTTTACTCCACTTACCCCAAATACTTTTTATACTGATATATTAAAACTTCCAAAAGCTAGTTATTTAATATATGAAAACAACACTTTAAGTATAAAGAAATATTATAAAGTCAAAACATATAAAAAAATCCATGATGAAAAAACAGCTTTAAAAGATATAGAAGATATTTTATTTAATAGTGTAGAACAAAGACTTAAAAGTGATGTAGAGGTTGGTTCACTTTTAAGTGGTGGAATTGATAGTAGTCTTATAAGTTCAATATACTCAAAAATATCAAACAATCCTATAAATACTTTTAGTGTTGGGTATAAAACACATCAAAACCAACAAAGTGCCAGTTTCTGTGAAAAATATAGTGAACTGCCCTATGCTAAAATTGTAGCAGATGATTTAAACAGTAATCACACAGCTTTAGAAATATCACAAAAAGATTTTATAGATTCACTAGATGAAGTTTTAGAAGATTTGGAAGAACCACATGCGGATCCTGCTTCTATTCCACTATTTCATTTAACAAAAACTATTAAAAACCATGGAATAAAAACAGTTTTAAGCGGTGAAGGGAGTGATGAGATTTTTTTAGGTTATGATAACTATGCTAAGTTTTTAAAATATTATAATTTCGCAGATACTTTATCAACTGAACAAAATCAATTTTTAAATGAGATTATATCCTCTATGGGAGGAAACAAAGAGGCAGAATATCTTAGACGTGTAGTAAAAAAAGAGAATATTTATAATAGTTTTGGTGAGATTTATACCTATCCCCAAAGAAAAAAACTTTTAAATAAAGTCGCAAACTTTAAATATGAAACTCCAAAAAAAGATCCAGTAGATTGGATGAGTTATATTGATTTAAATGTATGGTTAGGGGAAGCACTATTAAGTAAAGTTGATAAGATGAGTATGGCAAACTCTGTAGAGACTAGAAATCCATTTTTGGACTTTAGACTTGTAGACTATGCTTTTAGTATTGATAGTAAACTAAAAGTAGGAGATACAAATAAATACCTATTAAAAAAAGTAGCATCTAAATATATCCCCGATGAAATTATAAATAGAACAAAAAAAGGTTTCAATAGCCCTTTTAACGAATGGCTCTTTGATGAATATAACGACAAACTTTTGGATGATATTTTAATAGTAAATAAACAAACAAATTTATTCAATGAAACATATGTTCACTATATTTATAATGAAGCAAAACAAAATAGACTAAAACAGCATTTCTATTCTTTATGGTTGTTTAATAAATGGTATTATAAAACTTACTTAAGTTAATAATCAATATTTATTATAATAAATATAACTTAACAATATAACTTAAGAGTTATTTAAATTTCTCCTACTATACTTCCATAGTGTTCATACACTCTCCTTTAAGACCAAAAGCATAACACTTAGGTTTAAAAGAACTAGAAGCGACACACTTCTAGTTTCTTAACTATCTCAATATTAGGATTTAAAATGCAAAACGAACCGTCATTAGATCAAATAGAAGACTACAATGGTAAAGAATCAAAAGAAAAAAGAAATACAGTTAGATTAGTGGTACTATTTTGTATTGTTGTTGGTATTGGTTACGCAATAGCTAAACTAAACTATACGAATAATGAAGAATATGTAGGAACCCTAGAAAAACCAGGTTTAAATACAACAAAAAACTACTAAAAATATAATAGTAAATATATCATAATAAAAAATAAACTCTAATATACACTCCCAAGCGAAGCATGTGAGCGAGTTCACCCTCGTTCCCAAGTTCCACTTTGGAATGCATACGAAAATCCAACCATCCCAAACTAAACACAATAACAATCTAAATAAACTACATAAATATTACATTTAATAATTTACATACGAATAAACCTTAATTTAATATTATATTAAATATGGGGGGGGGTAGAATAACCTAAAAAAATAAATACAAAGGTTATTCAATAATGAATAAATTAATAAAACTAAGTTTAGTTACAACTCTATTATCTCTTACTGTTGCAACTGCAAATACACAAAACCCAACTCTAAATATCTACGGAGCTGGAGAAAAGATTTCTGATATATCTTACAAAGGTGTAGGTATACAATTTGAAAATGATTTTTCAAACATTGTGGCTGAACATGGTTCAGATTACGACAAAGCTTCGGCTATTTTAAAATTTAATATAACTAATTACTTTTATGGTAAAGGTGGTATTGGGTATTTAGAAAGAGAAACGCTTATTGGATCTGTTTTAAGAGATGTTACTCAAAAAACTGGTGGTGTTACTTTAGGTTATGGAGATAACAAAAACTATAATCTTGAAGTTGGTCATATTATAAATAAGTTATCTGATGCTTTAGATGCAGATGGTTATTCTAGAACTTCATATATTGAGGTTTTAGGTATGTATAAGGATTTTGATACTGTTGGTGTTTATAAAAATACAAATGTTTATAGTACAAACTATTCTGACTATTCTTTAGATGTTGGTTACTACCCTATAGAGGATATTAGAGTTTCTGCTAAGTATGATAGTGTTAAGCATGATGATGATAACTATGTTGCAAATGTTGGTATGAAATATACTTTTGATACTAAACTGGAGTGGTAACTTAAATTCAGACACTTTATTCTACAATCCTAAGCAACCATTTCCAATTGTAACATATTATTAATTTCTTCAAATCTACAAGGAGATAAATTTCCCAAATAGCCATGT
>Ga0114922_10000241_pt1 | contig 52835 bp, 36 predicted proteins | sample AartaG_FD_100975 | JGI IMG/M metagenome (GOLD analysis project Ga0114922, IMG submission 100975) | Deep subsurface microbial communities from Aarhus Bay to uncover new lineages of life (NeLLi) - Aarhus_00045 metaG | ecosystem: Environmental > Aquatic > Marine > Oceanic > Sediment | place... | reverse complement strand
TCCCCTTTGGGGATTCCTGCGGCGTCCATAGAACGTCGGCTTCATACGCTCAATACGTACGGTAGGGGCGGCTCGCGAGTCGCCCACCCCGTCAAGAGGGCGATTCACGAATCGCCCCTACATGGCCATGTCCGCCCAAGCCGTGTCCGGCCGGGCCAAAGCTGCCCGGCCGTGATCTTGGAAGCAGTTTCATGGGTGCCCGGCCCTCGGTCTCACGTATCGGATTCGTAATCGCCCGATTCTCATGCGGACGAACATAACGGCGGCTCCTTCCAAACCGGTCGGAAGGAGCCGCTGATATGACACAAGTTGTTTCTTGGAAAGCTTACCGGCTCTGCTGCCTGCGATACAGCAGGTATTCCCGCAGCACCAGCTCAATCGGCTGGGTCGTGTCTATCCGGCGATAGTCGGCCCCGCATGCGGCACAGCCCGACGCTAACGCATCGAGGAACCGGTCGAGCCGCTCAAGGTAAATCCGTCGCTGCCTTGTCGGGTCGGTCATCACTTGAACGTCGGTTTCCATGTCGCGGAAGCTCGTGAGTGCGCTGAAAGGGAATGTGAGCTCATCGCGGTCGAGCAGTTGGAATACGATCACATCGTGTCCCCGCGCCCGCAGGTGGCCGATTCCGTCGAGAACGGGCTTCGTGTCGCCGTAGCAATCGCTGATGAGCACGATTATTCCGCGCCTGGTCAGCCGCTGTGCAATGATTTCGAGGACGTGCGCGATGTCGGTCTCGCCGGTTGCCTCCAGCGTTTCGAGCCGGGACAGCAGCGAGTAAAAGTGGCGTTCGCCCTGCCTTGGCGGGAAGAAATCCTGTATGTCGTCGCCGAAGGTTACCAGGCCCGGGGCGTCCTGCTGGCGCGTGACGAGGTAACTGAGCGAAGCCGCCAGGTAGTTGGCGTACTCGAGCTTCGTAAGGCGGTTCCTGTCGGTGGACCGATACCCCATCGAGGCGCTCACATCCAGCAGGCAGGTTACGTTCATGTTCGATTCCATCTCGAACCGCTTGACGAAATACTTTTCCGTCCGGGCAACGACCTTCCAGTCGATCAGCCGGGGATCGTCGCCGGGCGCATACTCGCGATAGTCCACAAACTCCACGCTATAGCCGTAGTAGGGGCTTCGGTGGCGCGAGGCGTACATCCCTTCGACCAGGAGCCGGGCCACGAGCTCGATGTTCTCGAGCTGGCGCAGGATGTTCGGGTCAAAAAACCGCATCGTATGTGCAACGGGCGTGGTAGGCATCTGGCTACTCCACAGCTACGGAACCTGTTTTCCCACGGGGGTGCTGAGTTGTACTCCTCAACTCTCGGGCACTGATTTCAGGAGTTCGTCGATCACCTGGTCGGTGTTCACGCCCTCCGCCAGAGCGGTGTAGTTGGTCACCATGCGGTGCCGCATCACCGTATGTATAATGGCCCGGACATCCTCGGCGGTGGCCTGCAGGTTGCCTCGCAGCAGGGCCCGGCTCTTTGAGCCCAGGCTCAGGTACTGTCCCGCACGCGGCCCGGTGCCCCATGCCAAATACTTGCGGCAGGCCTCGTTGGCGCCCTCATCGTTCGGGTGCGTGGCGTCTACCAGCCTGGCGATGTAGTCGAGCACGTGCTCGCTGATGGGGATCATCCGCACTGCTTCGCGCAGCTTGAGCACGTCCTCGCCGTCGAGCACGGGGTCCGGTTCGGCGATGGTGCCCACGGTGGTCGTCTCGATGATCTCCTTGAGCTCATCCCGGCTTGGATAATCCACCCACACCATGAACATGAACCTGTCGAGCTGAGCTTCGGGCAGCGGGTAGGTACCTTCCTGCTCGATCGGGTTCTGGGTGGCCATCACCATAAACGGCTCTTCGAGGGGGTAGGTGGTCGTGCCGACCGTAACGTGCTTTTCCTGCATAGCCTCGAGGAGGGCGGCCTGCGTTTTAGGAGGTGTCCGGTTGATTTCGTCGGCCAGAATCAGGTTGGTGAAAACCGGGCCTTTCATGAAAACAAATTCCTTGCGACCGGTCGACTGGTCCTCTTCGAGAATGTCGATACCGGTGATGTCCGACGGCATCATATCGGGTGTGAACTGCACCCGCTTGAACCCGACCGACAGCGTCTTGGCCAGGGTGCTCACCAGCAGCGTTTTGGCCAGGCCGGGCACGCCTACCATAATCACGTGTCCGCCGGCAAACAGGGCGATCAGCACCTCCTCAATGAGCCTGTCCTGGCCAATGATCACCTTGCGGACCTCGCCGATAATCTTATCCCTCGATTCATGCGCGTGCTCTACGAGTTTCAGATCTGTCTTCTCAGCGCCTGTCTCGGTCATGTCATTCTCCTTGCTTTCCAAGAGATCGGCGAGGCTGTCTGGAGCCGATCAGTTCGGCGGGAAGCTCTCGCAAACTTCTCCGTGGATTACGAGTACGATCAGCGATCACGGCTCATAACGTTTGTCATATTCTAAGGAACACGAGGCGCGTTTTCAAGCTTCCGAATGTAAAATGCTGTAACGGAAAAGCCGTCCCCCAAGGGCCACAGACTTGGGCCTCCAACCTCGAGCTTCGGACCTAGCACTTCCATCGATTCTTTCCGTTGATTTCCATGCACTCGTCCGATATACTATCCCGCCGGGTTTTTTGTCTTATTCCCAGCTTTCTGACGAGGGCTCTGATCATGAAGAAACGCGTTCTCGGGCGGACGGGCCTGGAGGTCGGCGAGCTTGCGCTCGGCGGGCTGTTTGTGTCTTCTTACGGCCAGAAGGATTTCGAGGAAGCCTCGAGGGCCGTCCACCGGGCCCTCCAGCTTGGCGTTAATTACGTCGATACCGCTCCCGGCTACGCCGACAGCGAGGAAGTGCTCGGCAAGGCACTGGCCGACGTCAACACGCCATACATCCTATCCACCAAGCTCGGCGGGCGGCCCGATCCCTTCGATCCGAAAGATAAGGACGCACTCCGGCGGTCGGTGGAAGAAAGCCTGAGGTTCCTCGGTCGCGATCATATCGACATCCTGATGGTCCACGAGCCCGACAGGCCCGGCCAATACGACTGGTGGGACGATCGCGACCGCTTCCTCGGGCCGGTCACAGAGATTCTGGCCGACCTCAAGAGCGAGGGCATCATCAAGTTCACCGGCCTGGGCGGCACCACGGTTTACGAGATGGTGCGCATCATCGAGACCGGTCAGTACGACGTTGTGCTCACGGCCTTCAACTACAGCCTCCTGTGGCGCGAGGCCCGGCGCTACGTGGTGCCCGCCGCAAAGAAGCAGAACATGGGGATCATAATCGGCTCGCCCCTCCAGCAGGGTGCCCTGGCCCGCCGCTACGACGTCGACGCCGCCGCGCCCTGGATGAGCATCCCGCGACGCCGGCAATACAAGAAACTCTACGCGTTCCTCGACGAGATAAACATCCCGCTGCCCGAGCTCGGCATCCGGTTTGTGCTCTCGGATCCCGACGTACACACGGTGCTGATGGGCGCCCGCTCGGCCGCCGAGGTCGAACAAAACGCTGCCGCTGCCGGGGCGGGCCCGCTGCCGGACGACATCCTTGCGCGCCTCGACGAAATCGCCGCAATGGTCCCCTTCCGCCCCTGCGAAGAACCGGGCGGGCTGCCGTTTGCAGGGGGATACAGCGGGCCTGGAATGTTGTGAGCCTAACCTGTGACAGGAGTAAGTATGACCGCGCAAATCTGCATCAACGGCCCATGGAAAATCTGCGGGTCCGCAAAACTGAAGGATTGGAAAAAATGAATAGTTCCCTTAGCCTCGATGGTGCCTGGAAGATCAGATGGTGCGACGACGATCACGGCCGCCCCGAGCAATTCGTCGGCGCCGAAGCCGATGAGACGCTCTTTTACGATGCGACGGTGCCCGGCGAAGTACACGTGGACCTCATGCGCGCGGGCCTGATAGGCGACGTGGACGTGGGCGTCAACGCTCAGAACGCACGGTGGATCGAAGAGGAGGTGTGGGTGTATCGCCGGCAGTTCCACGCCCCGCGCCAAGCCGCGACCGCCAAGACCTCGTGGCTCGTATTCGACGGGCTCGATCTCAACGCCATCGTCTACCTCAACGGCGAGGAAGTTGGCCGACACGACAACGCCTACATCCCCTGCCGGATCAAAGTGACCGGCAAACTGCGTGAAGGCACGAACACCGTGGCAGTGTGGCTCGAGAGCGGCCTTTTCGCCGCCTCAGATAAGCCCGGCACCTGCTACGAATGGTGGAGCATCAACCACAAGCTTCACAAGCGAGCGTGGCTGCGGAAGCCGCAATACCAGTTTGAGTGGGACTGGAACCCGCGGTTGATCAACGTCGGGATATGGCGTCCGGTGCGGCTGGAATGGGCCGACGCGGCGCGCCTCGACACAGTGACCGTGTATCCGGAGCTTTCGGAGGATCACAGCCGCGCGAAGATTCATTGCAGGCTCTTTGCCGAAAACGTCACCGGGGACGATCTGCCGGCAACGGTCCGAATGGCTTGCCCCGAGACCGGCGCCTCCGTCGAACAAGACGTGACGCTGCCAGCGGGCGATTCGCGCCACGACCTCGCCGTCGACGTTGCCGACCCGAAGCTGTGGTGGCCGCGGCCGCACGGCGATCAGCCGCTTTACACCGTAGAAGCGGAACTTGTCGTGAGCGGCGAGACCGTCGGCGCCCTTAAGCGGCGCACCGGCATCCGCAGCGTGAAGATCAACCAGGATCCGCATCCCGAGGAAGGGCGATACTTCATCATCGAGATAAACGGCCGCCCGATTTTCATGAAAGGCGGCAACTGGGTCCCGCCCGACATGATCTATCAGCGCATCGACGCCGACCGCTGCCGCAAGCTGGTCGAGCTTGCCGTAGAGGCCAACTGCAACGCGCTGCGCGTGTGGGGCGGGGGATTGTTTGCCGACCACGCGATGCTCGACGCCTGCGACGAACTGGGAGTGATGGTCTGGCACGATTTTCTCTACGCGTGCGCGAAGTATCCGCTGGACGACGTCGAGTTCATGCACAACATCGAGGCCGAAGCCGTGTTTGCCATCCGCGATCTGTCGCCACATCCCAGCCTTGTGCTGTGGTGCGGCAACAATGAGATCGACGAGGCTTTTTACAACTGGCGTAACCAAAAGAAAAACCCGTACCCGCACTACGCCATTTTCCATCACATCCTGCCGGTGCTGATGAAGGACGAAGACCCCAGCCGCCCCTACTGGCCAGGGTCGCCCTACTCGCCCGATCACGAGAACCCCCAATCGAAGATCTGCGGCGATCAACACCCGTGGGAGGTGTCGATATGGTCGGACGCCGAGAACATCTGGGCTTATCGTAAGGACGTCAGCCGCTGCGCGAACGAGGGCGGCGTGCTGGGAGCATCCACACCCGCGACTATCAGGCAATTCCTGCCCGACGACGAACGCCGCCTCCACTCGCGGTCGTGGGTCTTCCACGACAACGCGGTGAACTTCAGAACCAGCCCGGGCCTCTGCTACGAGATGGTGGAAAACTGGGTCGGCATGAAGCCCGAGGAAATGGACTTCGACGATTACCTTTTCTACAGCTCGCTGATGCACGCCGAAGGGCTGAAGGAGTATATCGACAACTACCGCCGGCGGATGTACAGCAGCTCGGCCGCCATATTCTGGATGTACAACGATAGCTGGCCGGTGTCGCACGGCTGGACGATCGTCGATTACTACCTTCGCCGCAAGCTCAGCTACTATCCCGTGCGGCGGGCCTTCCAGCCGATCACGGTTGTGCCGGCAGTAGAGGGCGAGCACGTCCTGATCGTCGGCGTGAACGAAACAACCGCCGACTGGCAGGGAACACTCCGATACGGCCTCGCCAATCTCTCCGGCTCCCTGCCGATGGACGAAAACCAGGCGGCCACAATCCCTGCTAACTCCGCCGCACAACTCGCGCGGATCCCAATGGCACAATGGCGCGAGACCGGCACGAAAAAGTCCGTTGCCTTCGCTCTACTGTCAGACGGCGGCCAAGTCATCGCCCAGAACCGCATCTTCGTCGAGAAGTTCATGGATCTGGATTGGGCCGCAGCCGAGATCTCCGTGACCCGCGACGGCGACCACGCCGTGTTCTCCTCCCCCACATTCGTCTGGGGCGTCTGCATCGACCTCGACGGCGAATCCGCCCTGCCCGACAACGCCTTCGATCTTCTCCCCGGGATCGAGTATCGCATTCCGTGGCCGGCGGATCAGCCGCTGCCGGAGATCGTGAGGACGGGGAATCTGAAGTGAGTGTCCAGGGTCCAGGGTCCAGGGTCCAGAGTCCAGAGTCCAGAGTCGAAGATCCAGAATCCGGAGCCCAAGGCGCAGCGCCGGCACTTGACACAATTCCCGTCGTTGATATAATTCGACGTAGCCGTTAAGATCCCCGCCCAATCAGGGTGGTTGCGCGAGATAGCAGAGGTCCCGAAAGCTGAGGGCAAAAGGGCAATGGTCGGGCGCGAGGGTCGGGAAAGCAGAGCGTGACTTGTGAAGAGATCGTGGGTTTTATCTGCCTTAATCCTGCTGACAGCAGCGGCGTGCCGTCGAACTGACGTCGATCCGTGCAGCCGCGGGCCCATCGGCTTCGGTTGGACCTCTGGTGCCCACGGGGTGCTTCCTGACGGAGAGATCATCTGGTTCCGCCATTTCGGCGGAGGTGACGGGGCCGATATCTGGCGCGTCAACACCACCAAACGCAGTTACAATCGTTTCAAACTATCAGGTGGATTCGGCGCCTGGTATCCGCAGGGCGAGTGGATCTGGTGTCTGACCAGAACCGGCCTGCGGCGCTTCGGCAGGTTTCCGCCACACGTGGGTGAGGATGAATGGTTCGCACCTGAAAAGATCAATTCCCAAGAGATCCATCCGTTCCTGAATGGGGATCTGATTGTGCTCGACTCCCGCATTGTGATGGCGGGCGATACAGCCGTGCTCGTGTACGACAGACAGACTGGCAAGCTCAGCCGGTTGGCCGTCCCCCAGTTCCCCCCGTCCCGCGAGAGATCAGGACCGGTGGCTGGCGCCTTGTATCGACCTATCGTGAAACTCAGGAATACCCCCTTCGGCGTAGCAGTGATCACTCAGGACGCTTTCTGCCTCCTTGATCTGTCCGGCGAACCGACCCTCCGGGAATTAGCGCCCCTGCAGGCCGACGACTGGCGCCAGGCCGTGCTATCGGCCGTGTCCGTTGCCGCCAGGCCGGCCCACAAGTTCTCGAAAGACCAGCAGGAAGGCCGTGATGTTCTTGCACTGATTGACGAAAACACCGTGCTCTCCTTCCAGATCACGGAACTTCCCGAAACGCCGACGCCCCTTGGGTTCGTGAAGGAAGTATTCCTCTACGCAGATGTCCTTTGGGTCGTGACCGAACGCCGACTGGGGATCATCGATCCCGAAGACGGCGCAATTGTCACGTACTTCTTGGGGGCCGACTCTTTCGAACCGCGCCACTTCGTTCGGGGCAATACGATGCAATGCGGTCCGATCACCGTTGACCGGGAGGGCGACGAGTTTGTTTTGCAGAGGACGGAGGCGATACCTAAGGTCCGAGGCAAGTTCCAACATATTCAGGTGCGGACCCTCCGGTTTGAGCTCGCGCGGGCGGCGGCACCGGCACCGGTCAACGACACCGGCGAGCAGAAGGAGTGATCCTTGGAAGCCGGTGGCCTCGCGGCTACAGGACACGTTCGCGCCGTGCTATGAGTAGAAGGGACCCGAGCAATGAAAAAGCTTTCCATCAGCGACCTTCATTTCACCGATTCCCGGCTGATTCCCGACTGTCTCGGCGAGAAGAAGATAGCCGGTGGGGGGCTCTACGTCTTCAAACCCGGCGAGACGGCCCACCCCGAGCCGAAGCACGTGCATGACGTTGCCGAGGTCTTCATCTTCATCGAGGGCCAAGGCACAGTCCCAATCGACGGCAAGGACTACCCCGTAAAGACCGGCGACGTCGTCATCGTCGAACCCGGCGAGGATCACCACACGCGCAGTTCGCACGATGATCCCCTCGTGGCGGTTTGGTACCTGATGGAAGGGTGAGGGAAGGGTCCAGAGTCCAGAGTCCAGTGTCCAGAGTCGAAGAGACAGGGCCCAAGGTCAATATGCATAAGAACGTCCGAGAAGACGCGAGAGAAGAGGGGTCATCTGCGCGGGGATTGCCTCAAGTAGGAGATGAGGCCACCGATCAAAGATTGCGCGCTCTCGGCCAAGACATACAGCCTTTGGAAGCTGTCCTTTTTGATGTACTCGACATCGAGTGCGACATAGAGCAACGATTTCACCTCTGAAACCGACGCCCGGGCAATGTCGAGGAAGTGTGCGAAGTCTTTGTCGCTGTTCCTCGTGAATCCCTCGGCTATGTTGCTCATGGACGAAACAGCAGCGCGGCACAACTGATTCTTCAGGCCAAAATCCCTATTGAGAGGACCCCTTAAAGATATCTTGTAGATCTCTGCTACGAGTTCCCTCGACTTCTTCCAAGCCTCCAAATCTTCGAATCGATTGACTCCCGGCATTTCATCCTCCTTGCTGCTGTCAAGTGCTGACTTTGCGCCTTGGACTCCGTATCTTGGACTCCAGGCTCTGCATCTCGGCTTCTGGTTTCTTGGCTCTGGACTCCGGCCTCTTGGCTCTGGACTCTGGACACTGGACTCTGGACACTGGACTCTCTACTCGTCATCGATCATGCCCTCCCAGACCTGATTGAGTCGATCGAGTTCGGCGCGAGCCTTGCGGTAGGTCTTTTGAAGGATCTTGGCTTTCTCGGGATGCTCGTATATGAAGGGATCGTCGAGTTGCTCGGCCAGGCTCTCCAACTCGGCTTCAAGCTTGATGATGGCCTTCTCCACGTCCCCAAGCGACATCTTTTTCGCGGCTGACCTGGTGATCCGCTTGCGCTGTGGCCCGGCCGAGGCCGACGCCTTCGCCCCGGCTTTGGATTTGGATGCGGCGTTCGCCAGGGCCTCTTCGGTCGCCATCCGGGCCTCGTATACGGAATAATTGCCGGCGAAGGCTCTTGCCTGCCCCTCGGCAATCAGGAGGATTTTCGTCGCGATCTTCTTCATCAGCCAGCGGTCGTGGGTTACGATCAGCACGGTGCCCTCATACGCATTGAGGGCCTGTTCGAGCGCGGCGCGCGACGGGATGTCGAGGTGGTTGGTCGGCTCGTCGAGTACCAGGAGATTCGAGTCGCCAAGGATCAGTTTCGCGAGTGCCACGCGCGTCTGCTCGCCGCCGCTCAGGCTGCCGATCCGCTTGGCGACGTCGTCGCCCGAAAACAGGAACCGGCCGAGGTACGACTGCAGCTCGCTCATCTGTGCTTTGGGGCGCGCGTTGAACATCTCGTCTATGACGGCCGCGTCGGGGTCAAGGTCGATACGGTGCTGTGCGAGGTAGCCGGGGAAAATGTTGTGGCCGAGGCGTGCCTCGCCGCCGGTCGGCTCTTCCTCGCCCATGATGAGGCGCACCAGGGTGGTCTTGCCCGATCCGCTCGGGCCAAGCACGCCCAGCCGTTCGCCGCGCAGCAGGTCGAGGGTAAGGCCCTCGAAAAGTGTCCTGCCGCCGAAGCGTTTCGACAGGTCGCGCAGCCGCAGCACCTGGTTCCCGCCGCGCACCTCCGGCTGAAACTCCAGGCCGGCCGCTCTATTTGACTCGTACGGCCGTTCCAAGCGCTCGAGGCGTTCGAGACGCTTGCGTCGGCCTTGGGCTTCCTTGGTCCGCTGCCCGGCCATATTTCGGCGGATGAATTCCTCTTCCTTGGCGATGAACGCCTGCTGCTTTTCGAACTCGCGCCGGCCGGCTTTGAGCTGCTCTTCCTTTTGCTGCCGGTACTGACTGAAGTTGCCCTTGAAGACCCGCACGCGCGAATTCTCCAACTCCACGATTTTCTTCGCGATCTTATCGAGAAAGTACCGGTCGTGCGATACCACCACGTATGCCTTGCGATACCGCTGCAAAAACGACTCCAGCCAGCGTGTGGTATCGAGGTCGAGGTGATTAGTCGGCTCGTCCAGCAACAGCAGGTCGGGCTCGCACAGAATGGCCTGGGCTATTGCGGCGCGGGTGCGCTCGCCGCCGCTCAGCTTGTGCGCGGCCCGTCGGAAGATGCTCTCGGCAAAACCCAGGCCGACGAGCACCTCGTCGATTCTGCTGGTGTACGAGTAGCCGCCGCGCGACTCGTACTGATCGTGAAGCTCGGCGAAGCGATGCGCCGCGCGGTTGTGCTCCTCGCCCGGTGGCAACTGATGGAGGTCGGCCTGGGCGCTCTGCATCCGGCGCTGGATATCATGCAGGTCGTCGAAAGCAGTGCGAACAAAATCGTAGAGCGTGCCGTGCCCGGCGAAATCGGGGTCCTGATGCACGTGCCCGACGGTGAGCGCCTTCTTCCGGTGCAGTGTGCCGTCTTCGGGCTCCATCTCGTCGGCGATGATTCTCATCAGCGTCGACTTGCCCGTGCCATTCGCGCCGATCAGGCCGATCTTGTCGTCGTCCTCGATCTGCAGGCCCACGGCTTCGAGCACGATTTGAGGCCCGAATGCCTTCGATACGTCTTGCAGCGCTACAATTGCCATACGATTGGTTCCGCGGACTTTGTTGATAGACCGCCCGTGTCTGCGGCATCACTATAGTGTATCATGCCGCTTGCCGAAGAACAACGGTACAAGCGGCTGTTTGACCGGCTCTTACATCCGAGCCGGTCCTTGCCGGCACGCAGGTCCCCGCCCAAAGCCCGAAAATCCTTACGGACCCGGAAGCCGGTAGCCGCGCCGTCGCCTTAGCGGCTATGGCGCGTCGGCGACTCGCGGCGGCCAGGTGTCTCTTTCGGGCTCGCCTCTTCAGCATGTAGGGGCGGCTTGCGAGCCGCCCTTGAGCCCGAAGGGCGATAGTCTGTAGCCACGGGCGTAAGCCCGTGGAAAACGATTGGCCCCCACCGCAGAGCCCCCGTAGGGGGCGACAGAACAGTGCGACGACGACGTCCGCCTGAGAAGGCGGGGCGACGACGAGGACGAGAGGAAATGGCGCGCACCAACCCAAAACCATATTTCCTTACCACACCCGGAAGCCGAAAACGCGCGTTTTCCTGTTGACGAAAGGGCTTCGTTGCGCTATGATACATGTTTCCCTTTCTTGCCGAATTCGGCGGCTGGTGTCAAAGGGGCACGCAGATGAAGCCTGAGGAGTTCGCCTCTTACGACGAGGCAATGGCATATCTCTTCACCCTTACGAACTACGAAAAGGGTGTGAGCTTCAGGCCCCGATACACCCCGAAGCTCGGGCTCGACAGGATCTCGAAGCTCCTGGAGTTTGCAGGCAACCCAGAGCGGCGGCTGCAGGCAGTCCATATCGCCGGGACGAAAGGCAAGGGCTCGACCGCAACGATGGTCGCCAACACGCTCACGGGCGCGGGGCTCAAGGCCGGCCTTTTCATCTCGCCGCACGTGGAAGACGTGAGAGAGCGGATACAGATAAACGGGGAATGGATCCCCGAGACCGCAGTGCGTGATCACCTCAATCGGATGCTCGGCTATCTGCGGCGCAGCGAAACGAGGCAGGACGGCCTCTACAAGCCCACGTTCTTCGAGGTTTTCACGGCTATTGCCTTCTTGCACTTTGAAACCGAGGGCGTGGACTTCGCCGTGGCGGAGGTAGGAATGGGCGGGCGGCTCGATACGACCAACGTGCTCAGCCCGCTGGTGTGCGCGATCACGCCGGTGAGCATGGATCATACTCAGCGCCTTGGCCGCACGCTGGCCGCCATCGCGGGCGAGAAGGCCGGCATCATCAAGCAGGGCGTGCCGGTGGTGTGCGGCCTGCAGGAACCCGAAGCCATGCGGGTCATCCGCGACACCTGTAGCGAACGCTCGGCGCCGCTGCACACAGTCGGTGATGACATCTCGGTGGGCAAGGCCGATCAAAGCGGCAGCCTGACCATACGCACGTGGGCAGGCAGCATAGAAGGCGTGAAACCTGCAATGCCCGGCGAGCACCAAGCGGCAAACGCCGCGGCGGCGGCCGGCATACTCGAGGTGTTGCGGGAACGCGGCGCGGCGGAATTGTCGGACGAACAAATCCGCGTCGGCCTGTCCACGGCCTTCTGCCCGGCGAGGGTGGAGCTCGTGCGCAGGCGGCCGCTCGTGGTCGTCGACTCCGCACACAATCCGGCGTCCATTCGCGCACTGCTCAAAACGCTGCGGTCCAGCTTTACGTTCGACCGGCTGATATGCGTATTGGCGGTAGCGCAAGACAAGAACGTGCGGGCAATGCTCCAACTGGTCACGCGCGAGGCCGCACATATCGTTTTCACGCGGATGAACAGCCCCCGGGCCTGCTCGCCGGAACTTCTGGGCGCAAGGGCACAAGTGATGGGCTACCGGAATTATACGGCCGAGCCGGATATTGAACGGGCCATCGCCGCGGCCGAAGAGCTGGCGACCGACGATGACCTGATCTGCGTGTGCGGATCGTTTTACCTCGCCGGCGACGCCCGCAAATTGATTCTGGAAACGCACGCCGCGAGCGGAGCATAACCTGTAAGACACTTTCGACGGTAAACGAGTAAACAATGATGCCGCCAAACATTCAGTCATCCCACGAGTTCATGGCCATTCTCGATTTCGGCTCCCAATACGCGCAGTTGATCGCCCGGCGCGTGCGCGAGCAAAAAGTTTATTGCGAGATCCTTCCGTGCACGATCCCGCCCGACGAGCTCGCCGCGCGGAAACCGAAGGGCATTATCCTTTCGGGCGGCCCGGCAAGCGTATACGCCGAGAAGGCGCCGGTATGCAGCGAAAAGATCCTCGATCTGCGGGCGCCCGTTCTGGGCATATGCTACGGCATGCAGTTTGGCTGCAAAGCGCTGGGCTGTGAAGTCGCCCCTGCCGAAGGACGCGAATACGGGAGAGCACAAGCGACGGTGGTGTGCGATGACGATCTCTTCGCGGGCCTTCCCAAGACGCTGGACGTGTGGTCCAGCCACGGCGACCACGTGTCGCTGGTCTCCGGCGAATTCGAGCTGCTGGCACGAACGCCCAACTGCCCCAACGCGGCCGTGCGGCACAAAGCGAAGAAGTTTTACGGCGTTCAGTTCCATCCTGAAGTTGTTCACACTCCTTTGGGCGACAAGATACTGGAGAACTTCCTGGTCAGGATCTGCGGCTGCTCGCGCGACTGGGAGATGAAATCGTTCGTAAACATCGCCGTCCGGGAGGTTGCCGAGCAGGTAGTCGGCGGTGCCCGCATGGTGTGCGGGCTCTCCGGCGGGGTGGACTCGGCCGTAACCGCAACGATCGCGCACAAGGCTATCGGCGATCGTCTGACCTGTATTTTTGTGAACAGCGGCGTCCTACGGAGGAATGAGTTTGAGACGGTGATCGAGCGGTTCGGAAAGCATTTCTCAATACGGCTGGTGGCAGTGGATGCTGTGGAAGAGTTTTTGTCGCAGCTTGCGGGCGTGAGCGATCCGGAGGAAAAACGTAAGATCATCGGGCGGGTCTTCATCGAGGTGTTTGAGCGCGAAGCGCACAAGCTCGACAACGTGAAGTACCTCGCCCAGGGCACGATCTACCCCGACGTTATCGAGAGCGCCTCGCCGCTGGGCGGCCCGTCGTCCACGATAAAGAGCCACCACAACGTCGGCGGCTTGCCCGGGAAGCTTGGGCTTGAGCTGGTGGAACCGCTGCGGTTCTTGTTCAAAGACGAAGTGCGCCAACTCGGCCGAGAGCTCGGCCTGCCCCGGTCGATCCTGGCAAGGCACCCGTTCCCCGGCCCTGGTCTGGCGGTGCGCGTCATCGGGGAAGTGAATGAGGAGCGCCTCGACGTGCTCCGCAACGCCGACGCCATTCTCATCAAAGAACTGCGAAGCTCCGGTTGGTACGACAAGGTGGCGCAGGCCTTCGCCGTGTTGCTGCCCGTGAGCAGCGTGGGTGTGATGGGCGACGAGCGCACGTATGAAAACGTCATCGCCATACGCTGCGTGGATACGCCGGATTTCATGACGGCCGACTGGTCGAGGCTGCCGCAGGAATTCCTCGCGAAGATATCAAACCGGATAATCAACGAGGTGCGGGGGGTAAACCGCGTGGTTTACGACATCAGCTCTAAGCCACCCAGCACCATCGAATGGGAGTAACGGTGAGAATAATCTCAATATCCGACAGCGATTTCGAGCAGCAGCTTGCGCGGATCACGGATCGGCTCACAGAGCAGGAGCGCTCGCAGCCGCCATCGGCTCGGCAGAAAACCGTCGAAGTCTTCGGCGAGCCGCTTGCCCCCTCGGAAGTGGTGCGGAAAATCGTAGGTGACGTCCGCGAAAACGGCGACGCCGCACTGGTGAACTACGCACTCAAACTGGACGGCTACAGGATTTTGGCAGATGAGCTGCGTGTGCCGCCCGACGACATCGAACATGCTTCGGAGAAGATCGATCCCGCCCTGTATGCTGCGCTGCAAAAGGCTGCCGCCAACGTGCGGCGCTATCAGGAACACGTGCTGATACAGGAGCCGGAACCGCTGGAATGCGACGGCAGGACGATGCGCGCCCGGTATCGCCCGGTGGACGTTGCCGGGGTGCACATCCCCGGCGCGCTGGCGCCGTATCCGTCCACCCTGATAATGGGCGCTGTGCCGGCACTCGCGGCGGGGGTAAGGCGCGTGTATGTATGCTCGCTGCCGGGCAAGGACGGCAAGATGAACCCGGCCGTGCTCGCGGCGGCCAAGGCCTGCGGCATAACCGAAATGTATTGCGTGGGCGGAGTGGCAGCGATAGCGGCTATGGCCTTCGGCACCGGCAGTATCCCGAAGGCCGACAAGATCGTCGGCCCGGGCAACTATTTCGTGACGCTCGCCAAGAAAGAAATCTACGGCTACGCCGACATCGATATGTTTGCGGGACCCAGCGAGATCCTGGTGCTGGCCGACGACTCGGCCGATCCGGCCTACGTCGCGGCCGACATGCTTTCCCAGGCCGAGCACGGTTCAATGGCCTCGGCGATGCTCGTCACCACCTCGCGCCGGCTCGTGGAGCGCGTGGAAAAGAAGATCGAAGAGCTCCTGGTGCGCCTGCCCAACCGCGCCTCCGCGGAGGAAGGCATTCGGCTTTACGGCGCCGCGATCGTGGCCGGCACGGTGGACCAGTGCATCGAGCTGGCCAACCGCATAGCTCCGGAGCACCTTGAGATTTTGTTCGACGAGCCCGAGCAGTATGTAGATCGAATTGAGAACGCCGGCGCGATATTCGTAGGCCCGCACACGCCGGAGCCCGTGGGCGATTACATCGCGGGTTCTTCGCACATTTTGCCGACGGGCGGCACGGCGCGGTTCTTCTCCGGTCTTTCCGCCAACAATTTCCTGAAGCGGACGAGTATCGTGAGTTATACGGAAGCAGCCCTGGCGCAGGACGTTGAAGCGATAGCGGCCATCGCCCGCGCCGAAGGTTTCCACGCGCACGCCCTTTCCGCGGAGATAAGGACGCAAGACTAGATGCCCTATTTTCGCAAGAACATCAGAGCATTGCAACCCTATGTGCCCGGTGAACAACCGCAGGATGGCGGGTTCATAAAGCTCAACACGAATGAATGCCCCTACCCCCCGTGCGAAGAGGTCATCGATGCCCTGCGGGCGGCGGTCGACGGCAGCCTGAGGCTGTATCCCGATCCCGCTTGCACCCGGGTGCGCGAGCAGGCCGCCGAGGCGCTGGGCGTTGAGCCGGATATGGTGATTGTGGGCAACGGCTCGGACGACATCCTCACCATCGTGATGCGCAGCTTCGTGAGCGAGGGCGACAGGGTCGTGTATCTCAATCCATCGTACGGCCTTTACAGCGTGCTCACCGACATTCAGAACGGCCGCGGGCACGTTGTGGAATACACCGACGACTTCCGGCTGCCGGACGACATCTACCAGCCGGACGCGAAGTTGACGTTCATATGCAGCCCGAACAACCCGACGGGAACGATGTCGTCGCCCGAGGAGGTGACGGCGCTCGCCGAGAAGTCCGGCGGCATTCTGGCCGTCGACGAGGCCTATGTCGATTTTGCGGACAGCTCCTGCCTCGATCTTGTCCACCGGCTGGACAATATTATCGTGCTGCGGAGCATGTCGAAATCGTATTCGTTGGCCGGGCTGAGGATCGGGCTGGGCATCGCCCCCGCGGACCTGATAGCCGGCATGATGAAGGTGAAGGATTCCTACAACGTTCAGCGGCTGGGGATTGTGGGCGCCGAGGCGGCTCTGGCCAATGTTGAAAAGATGCAAGCAAATGCCGAAAAGATAAAGAGGAAGCGCCGATACCTGACGCAACAGCTTGAAAAGCTGGATTTCGACGTGCTGCCTTCGCAGGCCAATTTTGTGTTTGCGCGCGCACCTGTGCACGCGGGAACCCTTTACGAGAAGCTCAAAGAGCGCAGGATCCTGGTGCGCTACTGGGACCGACCGAGGCTGTCGGACGGCATCCGAATCAGCATCGGTACCAGGGGCCAGCTCGACGTGCTGCTGGCGGCGGTTAGAGAAATCATGGGACGATGATCGAGCGGCCGCGCTCGAAATGAAAGGAGCCCGGCAATGACCATGCGTGCAAGCGAAATAAGACGTGAAACGAAGGAAACAGTGGTCGATGTGTCAGTTCACCTCGATGGCGAGGGTGCGACCAAGATCGATACCGGTGTCGGCTTCTTCGACCACATGCTTGATCTTTTCGGAAAACATTCGCTGATGAACCTGACCGTCACGGCGAAAGGCGACACGCACATCGACGGTCACCACACGGTCGAGGACGTCGGCATTTGCGTGGGCAAGGCCATCAACGAGGCGCTCGGCGACAAGCACGGCATCAACAGGTTCGGCCACAGCGCCGCCCCGATGGACGAGGCCCTCGCCGACGTGGCAATGGACATCAGCGGGCGGGGGTTCCTTGTCTTCAACGTCGTGTTTGCCAGCGAAAACATAGGCACTTACGACGTGCAACTGACCGAGGAGTTTCTCCGCGCATTCTGCTCGAATGCCGGCATCACGCTGCACGTCAACGTGCCCTACGGTACGAATGCCCATCATGTTACCGAGGCGATCTTCAAGGGCCTGGCACGGGCGCTCTACCACGCCATTCTCATAGTATCGCGAAAGCTGGGTATTCCCTCGACCAAAGGCGTGATATAGCCCCCCGCGACAGCAACGCAACCGACGAAGGCCACCCGAAGAGGCGGCCTTCGTCTTTTTACTGTAGCACCCGGGCGGGCAGCCTGCCCCTGCCTGCGCCGTTGTCCTGCCCGTCAGATCTCCGTCCGCCGCAAAACCGGCAGGTAACTGTAGCGTGCCTCCAGGCACAGGATCGACAATGCCGTGCTGTACACCCGCCCGCCGTGGCCGCCATAGGTGACGTTGGGGGGCCAGCTTCCTTTCAGCTCGGGCGGCCCGTTCTTGACCTGCTTCGCCATGAGGGGATTTTCGAAAGCGCCGTTCCACCTCTGCCAGTACTTGGGATACACCCGCCGGGCCTGGTGCATCACCAGCGTGCCGTAGTAGGTGTGATAGAGATTGTTGAGGTCAACGCCTCGCTTGCTGAGGTACTCGAGCGGCCTCGTAATATTGGGGTGTTGGGCGGAGGCGCCCATGAATATCCTGCAGAGCGCGGCGACGGCCGTCATCGGGGGAGTGCCGCCGCTGCTGCCCTGACCGGCGATCTTCTTCGTGTAGCCCGTGGTGCCGTCTGCGTTGACCGATTCCCTGAGCCATTTCTTGATCCTCTCGATGGCGTCAGTCGGTACGTTGAGCCCGCTGGCCACGCCCGACTTTATTCCCATCACAAGCCATCCGGTCACGGATGTGTCGACGCGGTTGGGATTGTTGCCGAGGTAGTCCCAGCCTCCGTTCGGATTCTGATTGGTGCAGCAGTAGTCGATCGCCTTCTGGGCCATCGGGCGCCACCGGGGGCTCTGCGCCATGCCGTATGCTTCGCACACGGCCATCGTGCAGATGCCCTGTGTGTAGAACCTCTCGCCGAAGTTGCCGTCGCTGGCCTGGCGGTTGCTCAGCCATACAAGCGCCCTGTGCACATTCCGGCGGTAGCGTCCCGACATATCCGTATTGCCGTCGCAGAGGAACGCCAGCAGAGCCAGGCCCGTGACGCCGGCGTCGCAGTTGTGATTGGCGCCCCATTTGCGTGCATCCCAGTGACCATCCGGCTCCTGGACCTTCGCAAGCCACCACAGGCCGAGATTCCTGCTATCTCTCACTCCCGGGGGGCCGCCATAGGGGCCCCCACGCCCTCCTCCCCCTTTTCCCCTGAGCCCGTAAATGGTCTCTTTCCCCCTGGGCCCCTTGTGTCCCAGTGCCAGCGCCCTGATGGGCGGCGGGGGTTCGTCGTCCCGGTCAAAGTTGGTATCCAACGGCGCCAGGTCAAAATCTACCCGGTCAAGATCCTGTTTGATATTTGCCCCCACGGTCTCCATCGGCTTGAGCTGAGGGTGCAGCATTTCGTGGTCTTTGACCTCAGGCCGTTCGATATTCCGGTCTTGGGTAACGGGTAGCTCTCTTCTCTCCACGATCGCCGCGTTTAGGGTCTGGGGCCGGGGGTCCGGCGTGCTCCATGGGATCTGGCACAGCAGCAGGAACACCAGCAGGTGAACAATGGCCGATCCCAACCACGACGGCGCCGCAGAGAGGACGCCTTGCAGGGCGGGTTCGTTTTCAGCAACGGCACCGGCCGCCGCGCCGACCGAGGATGTTTCCGACAATCCTTTCCTTTCCATTTTCAGCTCCTTTCGTCAAACGTTTTTCCTCCCGTTTGGCGGCGGCTCCTCGCGAGTCGCCCAACGCAATTTCTACGGGCGCACCAAGGGCGTTTGCAGGCGGCGGGATTTTCCGCCCATGGCCGCTTGCGCAGCAATGGCCTTCAATTCAACTGGTGGCTTACGTAGTCAGGAGTGGTTCGTTACGTGCACATCCCGGGATGATGGCGCATCGGACCGTCTCTCCGCTGAACTCCCTCGCGCGTTCTTTTTCCGTTGCCGTGTCCGCCGTAAGGCGGGCGGGTTTCATCCATCCTCTACAGGTCTTTAACCGCCGGGCCTTATTTGAGCACCGGCAGGAAGCGATAGTAGATCTCGAGACAAAACACCGACATTGCGGTGGTGTAGACGCGCCCTCCCTGACCGCCATAGGTTATGCCTTGGGGGTCCCAGCTTCCGTCGAACTCCAGGCCGCGTCCTTTGACCTGCTTTTCGATGAGGGGGTCGCGAAACTTCTTGTTCCAATCGTTCCAGAATTCGCCGCCGCCCTGAAACATCGCCAGCGTGGCGTAGTATGTGTAATACATGTTGTTGAGGGTAACGCCCTTGGCTTTGAGGTATTTCAGGCCCCCGACGACGGCGGCATGATCATTCCGCCAGCCCATGAACAGCTTGCCCAGTACGCCCACGGCGGTCATTGGGCCCGTGCCCCCCCCGCTCCTCCCCCCGGGCGCGTAGCTGTAACCGGTCGAGTAGTCGGCGTTGGTCGACGTTTTAAGCCAGTTCTTCATGCGCTCGATGGCCTGCGGCGGCACGTTGAGGCCACTCGCCACGCCGGACTTGACCCCCATCATCACCCAGCCGCTCACGGAAGTATCGATGCGGCCGGGGTTGTTGCCGCCGTAGTCCCAGCCTCCTTGCGGGTTCTGGTTCTCGACGCAGAAAGTGACCGCCTTCTGGGCCATAGTGCCCCAGCGACGCGTCATGCCGTAGGCTTCCGACACTCCCATCGTGCAAATGCCCTGCGTGTAGAATCGCGCCTTAAAACTGCCGTTGGGCGCCTGGTACTTTTTCAGCCACTGGAGCGCCTTGTAAACGTTTCTCTTGTATTTTCCGTCCATGTCGGTTTCGCCGTGGCCGAGAAATGCCAGCAAGGCCAGGCCCGTAACGGCGGCATCCACGTTGCCGCTGGCTCCCCATCTCTTGGAGTCCCAGTGGCCGTCGTCCTCCTGGGCCCTTGCAAGCCAGCCGAGGGCGTCGAGCACGGCCTTCTCGGAGCGTCTTGATCCGCCGAACCGCAGTAGCGACTTTCGCCTTCCGCGCCCGCCGCGGCTGCCGTAAACGCCGTGAAAATGCCCCGCCGCACCCTGATCGCCCAGCGCGAGCTTGGCTATGGCCAGCGGGGGGTCTTCGTCGGGCTCCAGCTCGTTGAAACCCGGCACGTCCATCTCGAGCTGTTCCATTTCCACGTCCGGCACGAAGGTGACGTCCTGCTCGGGCAGCCTCTGGTCGGTGATCTCCGGCTCCTCCGGGATGTCGGGCCGCTCGGGCTCCTCGATCTCCTCGATCTCTTCAATGAGGGTAGTAAGGTCGACCGTAACGGGCGGCTTGTCTACTTTGCCCGCGTCCCACGGAATCTGGAAGAGGACCAATATTATCACGGCGTGTACGATCGCGGATCCGAGCCACGAGGGTGCCCTCATTAAGATGCTCTGGAGAACGTCGTGGCCCTGACTATCATAAACCTGCTCATCGTCGTATTGTTCGTATTCGTCGGCCATAGCTGCTACTCCTTTTCGGCTGGGACAGTCTACGATGATATCAGATCAAGTATGAAATGCGCCGCATCGCAGGCGCTTATTACTTCTTCAGAGCCGCCGGACGACTCGCTTGCGAAAAAGGCCATCCGGCCGGGACCGTCGGGCGCTCGGCCGTGCGAGCCTTTCACGAGCGAGGTGTCCATCGAAATCGACCGCGTCGCCGGATCGACAAACAACTCGCAGGGGTCGTAGCCGGGCTTGCGGTGGATGTCTACGGTCCGTGCGAAGTCGGGCGCCCGATCGGCGTCGTGCCACCAGTAATAGGCAAACCACCTGTCGGGCCGCGACACGGCTACCAACTCGCCCGCGCGGGGATGATCAACGCCCGCCTCGGCCTTTTCTTCGGGGCCGAGAACCGTTTCTACGCCGTCGGCCGCGGCTAGGGCGTCCCGGGCGGCGCCGACCGCTTCGGGCCGCGCGTAGATGTGGGCGACCTGGTGGTCGGTCATCGCAAATGCCCTGCTCGCGTGAAGGTCGAGGAATTCCATTCCTTCCACCTCGCGGACTTCAAGCAGGCCCGCCTCCCGTAGAACGCGGTTGGGCATAACCGCACCCGAAACTTCCGTCATTCCATATTCAGAGAGCAATACGAGCTCCGCGTCGCCCGCTTCGGCCCAGTCTTTTATCTCCGCAACCAGCTCGTCGATCTGCCTGATATCCTCCCGCAAGGCCGGGCTGCCGGGCCCGTGTTTCTGCAGCGGATAATCGAGCTGCGGCAGATATACCAACAGCAGGTTTGGGCTGAACCTCTGAAAAACTTCCTTCGCCGCCGACGCGATCCACCGGCTCGACTTTATCGAGGCCATCGGCCCCCAATAGCTCATCAGGTCGAACGGCCCGAGCTTGCCGGCAAGGTCTTCATACAGCCCCGCGGGGCGGGCATAGCAGCTCGATATCATCCCGCCGTGGGCCCTGTGGATCGGAGCGGGCGTGATCACCACGTCGGCTGAGGCCCCTATGCTGTTTTGCCAGAACAGCACCGCGGAAACAAATTCCGGATTCCTTTGTTTCGCGATCTCCCATATCTTTGGGGCCTGCACCAGGCCGCCCGACTGCTCCCAGAAGCCTACCCTACGGTAGTCGCGGTCGAACAGGCCGTTGGCGATTATGCCGTGCCGGGTGGGTTCGGCCCCGGTAGTGAGCGTAGCCTGCACGCTGCAGGTCACTGCGGGGAAGCTCGGCATCATCGGGTGCCTGCCTCCCAGCGAGCGGATGGCCGAAGCGGCTTCGCTTTGGCTCAGGCTCCACGACAATCCTGCTACACTGAGCACCACCGCCTTCGACACCTTGCCGCCCTTTCCCGACTACTTGCCATCTATAGGATACAAACGGAGCAGCGCCCCGAATTGCGCAAACATGAATCGAAATCCTCCTGCTGAGCGAAGGAAGATCACCGCAAAGGCGCAAAGAACGCAGAGAAGAAAGGATAAAGATTGAAGATTCACCACAGAGGCACAGAGGGCACAGAGAAGAAAGGCGGAAGGATGAATGAAGACTCGGGCTTCCGACTCGGTGACTGTGCGACTGAGCGACCGAGCGACTGATGACCGACCTTGGACTCTTAGTCTTGTTATTGGTCATTGGAAATTGGACATTGGACATTGAGCATTGAACATTGCCTTTCGGCCTTGGACCTTATTCATAGCCTGCCCTCTGCCGACCTTAAGTTAATGCCATTGCGGGCTAGTCAAGTCCGCACTCCGAAATAGCCTGCGCAGCGGTGGCCACCATCGCGATTTCGAGCTTATCGAGTATCTCGTCCGGCACTCGTTTCAGGTCCGGGCGGTTGCTCTCGGGCATGATGACCTTTGTCACGCCTTCTCTATGTGCGGCCATGAGCTTTTCCTTCAGGCCGCCGATCGGCAGGACGCGCCCGCGCAGGGTGATCTCGCCGGTGAGGGCGATCTTGGGGTCGACGGGCGTTTTCTTGTATGCCGAAAGCAGCGCCGCCAGCAGCGCCACGCCCGCCGATGGACCGTCTTTTGGGGTGGCCCCTTCCGGCACGTGAATGTGAATGTCGCCCGCTTTGGCGCAGTCCACGTTCAGGCTCTTCGCGTTGCTCTTCACGAAAGTGACGGCGGCCCGGGCCGATTCCTTCATCACGTTGCCCAGCGAACCGGTGAGGGTGAGCCTGCCTCTGCCCGGTACGAACGACACCTCGATGGTCATCACTTTGCCGCCGGTTTCCGTCCATGCCAGCCCGGTAGCCGCGCCGGGGCCTACGTCGTGCAGGGAGTCTTTGAAATACGGCGGCGGCCCGAGGTACGACAGCAGATCGCCCGGCCGGATGTCTACTTTTGTCTTCGCCTTTTTCCGGCCCCTTGCCGTGTCGGCCTCGGCCAGCTTCCGCGCGATTTTGCGGCAGAGCGCCGCGAGCCTGCGCTTGAGGTCGCGCACGCCCGCCTCGCGCGTGTAGCTCATTATCACTTCCTTTATCGTCGCCTTCGAGATGGACAACGCCTCGGGGCCGATGCCGTGCTGCTCGAGAAGCTCGGGGACTATGTGCCGTCGGGCTATCTCCACCTTCTCAGTCGGCGTATAGCCGGAGAACTGTATCACTTCCATCCGGTCGCGAAGCACCGGCGGAATGTTTTCGAGCCAGTTGCCCGTGGTAATGAAAAACACTTCAGAGAGGTCGAATTCCACTTCGACGAAATGGTCTACAAACTCCTTGTTCTCTGCGGTGTCGAGCACCTCGAGGAGCGCGGCGCCCGGGTCACCGTGAAAATCGCGCGCCAGCTTGTCTATTTCGTCGAGCAGAAACAGCGGATTCTTCGTGCCCGCCTTTGAAATACCCTTGATGATGCCGCCGGGCATCGCGGCAACGTAGGTGCGCCGGTGCCCGCGGATTTCGGCCTCGTCGCGCACCCCGCCCAGTGATTTCTTCACAAACTTGCGGCCGAGCGCCTCGGCAACGGCGTGTGCGATAGACGTTTTCCCCGTGCCCGGCGGCCCGATGAAGCACAGAATCTGTCCTTTCTGCCCGGGTGAGAGCTTGCGCACCGCGAGGTAATCCAGCACGCGATCCTTCACTTCGTCCAGGCCGTAATGATCCTTGTTGAGGACCTCCTCGGCACGGGCGATGTCGAGATCGTCTTCCGTTTTGGCGTTCCACGGCAGGGCCAGGAGCGTTTCGATGTAATCGATCGAGACGCTCGCCTGGGGCGACTGAAGCTGCGACTGCGAAAGCCTGCCGAGTTCGCGGAGCGCGGCGGCCTGGGCGTAATCGGGCATCTTGGCGGCCTTTATCCGCTCTTCGAGGGCCGCCAGGCTGTGGCCGTCTTCGCCGTCGAGCTCTTCGCGGATCACCTTGAGCTGCTCGCGAAGGAAGTACTCCTTCTGCGTTTTCTGGACCCTGTCGCGCACTTGGGAGTCTATCGACCGCTGCATCTCCAGTATCTCGATCTCCCGATCGAGGATTTCCGCCAGTTCGCGCAACCGCTTGCCGGGGTCGATCATCTCCAGCAGCTTCTGCTTCACATTTGGCCTCACGCCAAGGTGTGCGGCGACAATGTCGGCAATGTGGGCGCTGTCCGTCATGCTCATCATCGTTTTTGTAATGCCTTCTGGCACGTCGGGGTTGAGCAGTGCGTATCGATTGAAGCGCTCGGTAACGACGCGTGCGAGAGCTTCCAGGCGGAGGGCGGTTTGGGGGCCTCGGCGCGCGGGGGGCAGATCGGGCAGCTCTTCAACGCGTGCTTTCCGGCAGGGGCCTCGCCACACGTAGCGCTGCACGCGCACTTTTTGCAGACCCTCCACCAAGACCTTCAGGGAGCCGTCGGGAAGGTTGATCACCTGCAGGAGGTGGCAGGCCACGGCGACCCGGTAGAGATCGCGGGCGGCCGGATCATCCACGGCGGGATCGCGCTGGGCCACCAGCACGATCAGCGAGTTATCTGTCGACGTGAGGCGGATCGATTCCTTGCTCTGCTCGCGGCCGACCAGCAGCGGCGTTATGAGCCCCGGGAAAATCACGGTGTCGCGCAGCGCGAGCACCGGCAGTTCACCTTGAAACCCGATCATGTGAGAGGCCATTTTCCCCCTTAGATTCTTCTCAGCAGTGCCTGTTGAATTTGTCTTTGTGCGCTCAACCGGCGCAACAGGCGTGCCCTGGGCGCACCTTTATCGTCCGACCCTGATAATTGTATCAGTTTACGGGCCGGTGTCAATAGCGATTTGCGGGTGAAAAGCAGTGGCGGGCCGATTATCGCCCGGGAGCCGTGGCCGATGAGGCAAGCGCAACCAAAAACGCGCTTGACATTCCGGCGTATTGTGCTATAATAGAGTAAGAATCGCGGGGTGGAGCAGTCCGGTAGCTCGTTGGGCTCATAACCCAGAGGTCGCAGGTTCGAATCCTGCCCCCGCTACCAGATCCAAGTTTGGCTGACGTCGCGAGTTGCGACGACCGCCGAGAATCGGCGGAGCGGCCGTAACCCAAAGGAAAGCGAGTACATACTCGCATACCCTAAGGAGTACGGCCAATGAGTAACGTCGCGAGCAGCCACCCAGAATCGAGAAGGCACACGAAGGATTCCGATCGGAACCGCCGTGTGCCTTCTTTGCGTCTACACAAGGCCAGTGGTCAGGCATATGTCGTCCTGAGCGGCAAAGCCATATATTGCGGCAAGCCTGGCGACCCGTCCACCGATCAGCGATACCACCAAGCCCTCGCGGAGTGGCTGGCCGCTGGCCGGCAACTTCCCGCTGATCCGCAACTCATCACTGTCAAGGAGCTCCTCGCGCGCTTCTGGGTGCACGCCGAGCACTACTACCGCACTCTCACCGACGGCCGTAGCAAAGAGCTCGAGCAATTCAGGGTGGCGCTCCGGCCGATAAAAGAACTCTACGCGGAGACGCAGGCAGCCGACTTCGGGCCGCTAGCCCTGCAGGCCGTTCGACACAAGATGATCGACAAGGGCTGGTGCCGGACATACATCAATAAGCAGGTCAACCGCATCCGCCACGTCTTCAAGTGGGCCGTCAGCGATGAACTGCTCCCCAGTTCGGTCCTGACGGCACTCCAAGCGGTGCCAGGCCTCAAGGCTGGCCGCTGCAACGCTCCTGAGTCCGAAGGCGTCAAACCGGTGCCGATGCACATGGTCGAGGCCATCAAGCCGTTCGTCTCGCGACAGGTCTGGGCGATCATCCAACTTCAGTTGCACAGCGGCGCCCGCCCCGGCGAGCTTGTCCGAATGCGCCCAATCGATACAGAGCGCGGCGAGGAGGACCTGACTCCAAAGGCGAGCGTGTGGGTGTACTGCCCCAAGGAGCATAAGACGGCGTGGCACGGTCACGAGCGCAAGATCTACATCGGCCCCCGGGCGCAGCGCGTCCTTGCCCCCTTCCTGCTCCGCGAGCCAACTGCTTACTGCTTCTCCCCTGCCGAGGCCGAAGAGGAACGTCGTCAGCACCTGCATGAGGAACGATCCACGCCGCTGTCGTGCGGCAACGTGCCAGGCAGCAATCGGAAGAACAATCCGCAATGGCGCGCGGGCGACCGCTACACGACGGACAGCTACCGCCGCGCCATCGCCCGTGCCTGCGACCAGGCCTTCCCCGCACCGGAGCCGCTGGCGAAGTGCGAGGACGAGACCAACCGCCAGTGGCAAGAGCGTCTAACTGAGGAAGAGAAGGCCCAACTGTCCGCTTGGCGCAAAGCCCACCGTTGGCATCCGCATCAGCTCCGCCACAACGCTGCCACCGAACTGCGAAAGGAGTTCGGCATAGAGGCCGCCCGCATCATCCTCGGCCACCGCTCAGCTGCTATCACCGAGGTCTACGCCGAGAAGGATGAGCAGCAGGCAATCGAGGCCATAATGGAGGTGGGATAAAGCAGAGCGCGGGTTCGTCTTAGCTGTAAGGTGTTCTTTCTTGACTCCGATCACCCTACGTGGATAATAGAATCTGGCGCGGGATAGGGTCGCTCCCGAAACCCGGATTCCCGACCGGAACTCCCGCGCCAAGTCCTTTCACCTTCGGGGCTGGTTTGCGGGAGAACGTGCATGGCCGAGCCCAAGGCCCACAGACAGTTGCCTACCAGGCTGGCCGAGATTCATGACCGGCCGGGTGACCCCCCGTTGGCGACCATCGACGAATGCCGCGCCATTAGGACCTACCTCAAGAACATGCCCCTGCGTATGATATTGTCTGAAATACAACACGCTAGGAAGGCTGGGGTCAGGAGCGAATACGACCGGTTAAAGGAGCAGCGGGAACGCCTGAAGTGGATTGCCGACGATAACGAGCAGCGACTTGCCAAAAGCAATTGTGGTGAGCCCGAGGAAGCTGAGATGAAGTTTGGCCGCGAGAGAGCGGAGGAATGTGCCGACGGCAAGCGCTGGGAAAACGTCCGCCCATCCGATGAGAGCGCGTGGCCAGGTTCCGCACAGGACGACCCCGGCCAAGCCGGTACCTCCCACAGCCCGGATTTCACATCGGTCCTCTGGTTCGGCAAGAAGTATTTATTCGCAAAGGGGCAGCAAGCGGAGGCGGTCCGAGTGTTGTGGGGGGCTTGGAAAGCCGGAGGGCACACCCTATCCGAGCTGACGATTGGGGGAAGGATCGGCAGCACAAATGACCACTTCCGGCTGATTCATGTCTTTACGGATCGTAGCGGGCGACGTCACCCCGCGTGGAACAGCATGATTACGAGAGTCAACAAAGGCGTCTACTGCTTGGCAGAGCCTGCCGCAAAACGCCGATCCCCCGAATAATCCCTCATAATCCGCATAATCCCCCCATAATCCCCTAATAATCCCTTTCTGCACTACAGTTCGCTCCCGGCAGCCAAGCTATAATGGTGTATGGAGAACGAGCTATGCAATCTACTTGAAATGGCGCGGCTGCTCAACATTCCTGCCCGTTGGCTCAAAAACGAAGCACTGGCCGGCCGCGTCCCCTGCCTCAAGATCGGCCGTCGGCTTCTGTTCAATCCGGCGGCAGCGCGATCTGCATTGGCCCAGCAGGCGAAGCGGTTCGGTGTCGGGGAGGGCGGCAATGAGCGCTGAGATCGCTCAGACTCACGCCGTGGCGCTAAACGCCCCGACCGGGCAGTCGGAGCAGCCTCATGCGGCCGATGATTCCCTCGTGCTCCGAATCAGCCCAAACGAGGAGCTGCTCACCCTTGCCGAGGCTGCCCGACGACTGCCCAAGATCGACGGTCGTAAGGTGGCCATTTCCACTTTGTGGCGATGGTGTCGCAAGGGCCTGAGAGGTGAGAATCTTGAGTACGTTCGCGTCGGCAGAAAGGTCTGCACCAGTCACGAAGCGCTGCTGCGTTTTTTCAATCGGCTGGCCGAACTGGATGAGCGCATCCCACCCGATACCCGTTCCCGGCCACCGGGTCTGAAGCGATCCCCCATCACCTCAAAGCAGCGCCAGAAAGCCCTCGCCGAGGCCGATGAGATCCTACGGAGGGCTGGCATATGAGGAATGCGTGCCGGGCCCCGGTGGGCTGCGTGCTCAAAGCCCTGCGAGATCGGGGCATGAAGGTCCGGCCTGGTGGCGAGTCCCAGTGGCAAGCATTCTGCCCGGTGCATGAGGCCGATGGCCAAGGGCACAAGCCGAGCCTGTCGGTCGGCACTGGAGACGACGGCCGCGTTCTGATCCATTGTCACGCGGGGTGTCCCACCGAATCAGTACTCGCCGCCCTCGGCCTGAAACTTGCTGATCTGATGCCCCCAACGAGGCGCAAGCCGCCGGTGCGGAAGAATCAACGGAAAGTGCTCGGCCCGATCGTCAAGACGTACGACTACCTCGACGCGCACGGGAACCTGCTATTCCAGGTAACACGTCATGATGATCCGAAGACCTTTCGCCAACGCCGGCCAGATGGCAATGGTGGATGGATCCCCAACCTGAACGGCACCCCGCGTGTCCTATACAAACTGCAAGAACTACTGGCCGCAGATCCTGACGAGTGGGTGTTCGTGGTGGAAGGCGAAAAAGACGTCGAGAGCCTTGCCAGCATCGGCCTACAAGCAACGTGTAATCCTGGCGGAGCAGGCAAGTGGAATCAACTAGACAATGATTCAGCGCTGCACGGCCGGCACGTGACTATCTTGCCCGATAAGGACGATCCAGGCAGACGGCACGCGTCCGACGTAGCCAGTAGGCTGCGAGGCAAAGCCACAAAGCTGAAGATAGTCGAGCTGCCAGGCGACGGCAAAGATGTCTCGGACTGGCTCGACGATTTAGACGCCCGCGAGCCCGAAGAGCTGAGAAACGCGTTGCTCGATATGGCCAACAGAGCCCCGCTGTGGAACTCACCTGAACCTCAGGGCGGAGGCGACGATCCCGTGTTCGTCTGCCTCGCCGACATTGCTCCTAAGTCCGTCGAGTGGCTCTGGCCGGAACGAATTGCCTTGGGCAAGCTGACGATCCTAGCCGGTGATCCCGGCCTTGGCAAGAGCTTTGTCACGCTCGACATGGCGGCTAAGGTTTCCACCGGCAGAGCGTGGCCTGACTGCCGAGAGATACCGAACGCCGCCGGCGGTGTCGTCCTTCTCTCGGCGGAGGACGATCTTGCCGACACGATCCGTCCGCGGCTGGATGCGGCCGATGCCGACTGCAGGCGGATCATCGCCCTGACCGCAATCAGGAAGTGTGATCCGGAAACAGGCCGCGAGGAGGAGCACCCCTTCTCGCTGGCGGAGGATCTGCCAGGCCTTGAGGGGGCAATCAAGCAGGTGACCAACTGCCGTCTCGTGGTCATCGACCCTATCAGCGCGTACATGGGCCGGACCGATAGTCACAAGAATGCCGAGGTACGGGGCGTACTTGCTCCTCTGGCCGAGCTCGCCGCGAGGCATCGTGTGGCCGTTGTTGCGGTGACACACCTTCGGAAGGGGGAGGGCCCGGCGATGTATCGCACGATGGGGAGCCTCGCGTTCGTCGCCGCGGCACGCGCAGCCTACGCGACGATCAAGGACAAGGCTGACCCTTCCGGGGCTCGCCGGCTCGTCCTGCCAGTCAAGAACAATCTGGGCAACGATACTACCGGCCTCGCATATCGCCTCCGCACCCACTACAGCAACAACGGCCAGCCGGTGGTATCTTGGGAGACGGAACCGGTTACCACTACCATTGACGAGGTGATGAAGACTGAACGTCATGCGAGCGATGACGCAGCGCCGGCCCTGGCCGAGGCGAAGAAGTGGCTTGCGGACGCCCTGGCGCTCGGGCCCAAGCTAGCAAGGGAGCTGGTCAAGGAGGCCGGCAAGGACGGAGTCACCGTGGCGACGTTGAGACGAGCAAAACATGCTTTGAAGGTGGAGTCTTGCAAAGGCAAGGACACAACGGATGGAAAGTGGTCGTGGCGTCTGCCACTTGAAGGGACGCAGGCACATGAACCTTGAGCACCTTCGCGAGAATCAGGTCTTTTCCGACGAAGGTGCTCAAGCAATGAGACTGTTCCAAGGCGCTCAAGGTAATGAGCCCCTTCAAGGGGCCACAGAAACCATTGTGTTTGAAGACGTATATCATACTCATTCTCGGTCCAATGGCGAAGGTGCTCAAGCTGCCAGGTGTGTGAGCCTCTTCGCCAGACAACGGACCCTCCGGCGAAGGGTCTCAAGCCGCTTGAGGCCCTTCCAAGAGAGTCGCGCGACGAGACTGACTTAGTTACAGGAGGCTCTGGAAACCGATATGCCCTACGCTTGAGCAATGAATCTTCACACGGATGCGACCTGGGCGACCTCGGGACAGGCGCCAGGCGAACGAAATTGGTTCCTTCGCGGCCGGATCGAGAGGAGACGCCACGCGAAACAGCCACCTTCTGATACAGAGTTGCTTGCATGCGTCGCTTTTTCTTTCTTGGGAGATTTCTTATGCCTAATGCCTTCCGTATCCAGCTGCGCAACATCGATTCGATCAGACCCTATGATCGCAACCCCCGCATCAATGACTCGGCCGTGGATGCTGTGGCCACCAGTCTGCGGGAGTTCGGGTTTCGCCAGCCGATCGTTGTTGATGCGGATGGAGTGATCGTTGCAGGCCATACCCGGTGGAAAGCAGCCAAGCAGCTCGGCCTGGCCAAGGTGCCCGTCCACGTCGCCACCGACCTCACGCCGGAGCAGATCAGGGCATATCGCATCGCGGATAACAAGACCGGCGAGCGCGCGACGTGGGACATGGAAATTCTGCCCATCGAGCTGTCCGAACTCCGTGGGGGAGGATTCGACCTCGACCTGCTCGCCTTCGATGACGACGAGCTGGCCAAGCTGCTCAACGATGGCGAGGAGTTGAAAGGCGGCCTCACCGATCCCGACGACGTCCCCGAGCCGCCCGACGAGGCAACCACCAAGCGTGGCGATCTGTACGTGCTGGGCGATCACCGGCTCTTATGTGGCGATAGCGCTGATGAGAAGGACGTCGACCGCTTGCTTGGAGGCCAGACCATCGACCTGGTCAATATGGATCCGCCCTACAACGTCAAGGTCGAGCCGCGCTCGGCAACGGCCATTGCCGCCGGCAACAGCTCCTTTGTTGTCACGGAACGCAGCCACCCCGCAGCCGCGAAAGAGAAAACCCAACGACAGATGCATCATCAGGGCTTCGACGTCGCCCGGGGAGTCACCGATCCCAAGAAGGCCCGAAAGAAGATGCGGCCGAAAGACCGGCCTCTCGAAAACGACTTCATCAGCGACGAGGACTTCGCCGTGATGCTGAAGGCCTGGTTCAACAACGCATCGCGCGTGATGAAGCCTGGCGGGTCGTTCTACATCTGGGGTGGCTACGCCAACCTCGGCAACTACCCTGCCCCCTTAAAAGGCGCCGGCCTCTACTTTGCCCAGGGCATCATCTGGGACAAGCAACACCCCGTGCTCACGCGTAAGGACTTCATGGGCGCCTTTGAGATCTGCTACTACGGATGGAAGGAAGGTGCAGGCCACCACTTTTACGGCCCCAACAACGCCTACGACCTTTGGCACGTGAAGAAGATCCCACCGCAGCGAATGGTGCACCTGACCGAGAAGCCCGTCGAACTCGCCACACGTGCGATGCGCTTTTCTTCGAAGGCCGGGGGGAACGTCCTCGACCTCTTCGCCGGCTCCGGTTCCACGCTCATCGCCGCCGAGCAGACCGGCCGGCGGGCATACTTGATGGAGATCGACGAGCTGTATTGCGACGTCATCGTTAAGCGGTGGGAGGAGTTCACCGGCAACAAGGCTAAGCGGCAACGGCCGCGGCGATCCCGGAAGAAGGCCTAACCTGAAAAAAAGCTCAGAATTCTCGGAATACAGCTTGACATCTGCCGAAATCAATGGCTTAATATCAGTGTAAGTTGTGTGGTAGCAAGGAGTTAAGCCATTAGATAGGAGAAGAATGATGAGGATCATGAGCATCGAACTTGCCGGAACGCCGGAAGCGGGCAACCAACTGCCTAGGGCCTTCGCCACGCTGCGCAGGAACTTCGAAGGCGGCCACATCTACGCCGATGTGTACCTGCCGAACCGAGCCAGGGCAAAGACCATCTTCTTCAGTCCGGATGACACCCCAACCGCCGAGCGGTCGCGGCATAACAACGCCTGCGCATTGGCGATGGCCCTTGACGGAGTACCCGACGACACCAAGGCCTACCTGCAGATCGTCGAGACCATGCTGGCGATGGGCAGCGGCCTGTCTGCGTGCAATGCACAGGCAGGCCCGGCGGCCGAACCGCCCGCCGAGGACGACGACGATACCGAGCGCTTTGCCCAGGCGGTTCAGGACTGCATCTCGCCCGAGGCCGTCGCCGTCATTGCCGCCAAGCTTCAGAACGTCGAACGCATCGACGACCCCTGCGTAAACTCCCAAGTCGAGTGGTTCGCCGAGGCGATGGCTGCTATGGTCGGCGGGATCGAAGAGGCACAAGACACGGCGAGGCAGTACGGTATCAGGTAGCAGCAAAGAGGATCGTCATGAAGCAACAACCACGCATCTGTAGGACGTGCCGGTATTGGACCCGCATCGGCGACAGCAATTGCGGGAACTGTAGCGTAGACCCTGCGACCACGATGCAGGGATATTTGTGCTCACCTGAACAATGGAAGCAAAAGGAGATTGAGATGAAAAAGGCAGACGTGAAAATCGGCGGCAAGTACACCGCCAAAGTGTCCGACAAGCTCACTACCGTCCGCATCGATGCGGAGAACGCGCACGGCGGCTGGGATGCCACGAACGTTGCCACCGGCAAGAAGGTCCGCATCAAGTCGGCCCAACGGCTACGCGGACCTGCCACCCCCGCAGCCCGCGGGGCGAAGAAGGCCGCCGGTGCCCGTGGCCCGGCCGCGGTCAAGGCCTTTCTGGATAAGCATACGGGCGCATCGGCCGCCCCCGTGCCGCCAGGGGCCAAAAAGGAGGCCCGGATAGCCAAGGATACCACGAAGAAGACCGGTCGCCAAACGGGCGAACGGGGGGCGAAGACGGGCAAGAAACCGGGCCTCCTGTCGGCCGCCGTCCAGGTGCTTAGGAAACTGAAAAGGCCGATGTCCGCCAAGGAGATGGTCGAGCAGGTCCAGGCCAATCAGCTTTGGGAGCCAAGCCGGGGCGGCAAGACCCCCGACCGCACGCTCTACTCGGCCATCCTACGCGAGATACAAAACAAGGGCGACGCCAGTCGGTTCCAGAAGACCGAACGCGGCCAGTTCGCGCTGAAGTAGAGAACATCAACTATCGAATGCATCAAGCGCCCCGGCCTTAGCCGGGGTGCTCTCGGTCGTCACGGAGACCAACGCGCCATGGATAAGAAACCACTCAGAATTACTGCTTTGAACGCTGCTGACGTTGCTAAAGTCCTCGCTTCGGCCTCTGGCCGGGAGGTCACTGAAGAACAAGTTCAGGAAGTGGCCGAGAGGGGCGATCTGATCCGCTCTGATGGAACGATAAGTTTGCTCGACTACGCCGCGTTTCTGCTGCACGAGTCTGTGAATGGAACAAATAAATCCCCGTGAGCTAAAGCCTTCCGTCTTGCTCCGATTGCTGAACTCCACTCGGTTCGGCGAGGTAATCAGCATGCGGCGGCTGCGCGACCATCGCAATCGGACAGGGTACACCATCGGCGATGCCAAGACGGTGGATCTCTTCCGTTACGCCGCGTGGCTGACACTCGAGTTCTTCAAGCCCAGGGGCGAACCGCAGACGTACGAGGAGCGGAAACGTCATCAAGCCGAGCGTCATGCTGCCGCGGCTCGAGCCGCTCAGGACATCGGTGAGATCCCCGGCGTCGTCAACCCCAGGAGAAAGGCGAAGGCTGAGAAGTCGTTCCGGTTCTTCTGCAACACGTACTTCCCCGGCATTTTTTACCTGCAGTGGAGCGATGACCACCTGAAGGTGATCGCAAAGATCGAGCGGGCCGTCCGCACCGGCGGCTTGTTCGCAATGGCCATGCCGCGCGGCAGCGGCAAGACGGTATTGTGCCAGGCGGCGGTCTTGTGGGCGGCGCTGATCGGGGCCACGCCGTTCGTCTGCCTGGTCGCCGCATCTGCTGATCGGGCACACAAGCTTCTCGAGACAATCAAGATCTGGATGGAGACCGGCGAGCTGCTGAATGAGGATTTCCCTGAGGTCACCTACCCCGTCCGTCGTCTCGAGCGGATCACCAATCGGCAGAGAGGCCAGCGGTATAGAGGCATCCCGACACGTATCGAGTGGATCTCTGATAAGATCGTGCTGCCAACCATTGATGGCAGTAAGGCCAGCGGGGCGGCGATCTCGTCAAGCGGAATGAAAGGCTCGGAGATCCGCGGCCTGAATCACGCTCGGCCCGATGGTACTGTCGTGCGACCGCAACTCGTGATGGTGGACGATCCACAGACGACGGAGTCGGCCTGGTCGCCCTCGCAAAGCTATCGTCGCGAGGCCATCCTCGCGGGCGACGTGCTGGGCATGGCCGGGCCCGGCAAGAAGATCGCTGGCTTGATGGCGTGCACCGTCATCCGCCCTGGCGACATGGCGGACAATATCCTGGATCGAGAAAAGCATCCTGAGTGGCAGGGCGAGCGCACCAAGATGGTGTATTCGTTCCCGACGAATGAAAAGCTGTGGAGCGAGTACGCTATGCTTCGAGCTGAATCACTCCGCAGTGATGGCGACGGATCGCCGGCCACCAAGTTCTACCGCAAGCACCGCAAGGCGATGGATGCCGGGGCCGTAGTTGCGTGGAAGCAACGTTACAACGAAGACGAACTGTCGGCCATTCAGCACGCGATGAACTTGCGATTCCGCGACGAAGCGGCCTTCTTCGCTGAATACCAGAACGAACCAACTGTGGAGGCTGAAGACGATGAGATGCTCACTGCCGACCAGATCGCCGTCAAGCTCAACGGCTACCGACAGGGCGTCATCCCTGTCACCTGCAACCATCTGACAATGTTCGTTGATGTTCAGCAGAAGCTCTTGTTCTGGACGCTATGCGCCTGGGAAGACAACTTCACCGGCTACGTTGCAGACTACGGCACGTGGCCTGATCAGAAGCGTGCCAACTTCACCTTGCGGGACGCCCGCCATACACTGGCCCGGGCAAAGCCTGGGGCCGGTCGTGAGGGCCAGATCTACGCGGGGCTGGAAGCGCTCGCCGGCGAACGTCTGCCGCGAGCGTATCGACGTGAGGACGGCGCCGAGATGCGGATCGACCGTTGCCTAATCGATGCCAACTGGGGACAGAGCACGGACGTCGTCTATCAGTTCTGCCGCCAGAGCCCCTTTGCTGGTGTGTTGCTTCCGAGCCACGGGAGGTATGTGGGTGCGTCGAGTACTCCCTTCAGCGACTATACGCGCAAACGGGGCGACCGTGTGGGATTGCATTGGCGCATCCCCAGCACGATAGGCAGACGGCGAGTCCGGCACGTGCTCGTCGACACAAACTATTGGAAGAGCTTTGTGCACGCCCGCCTTGCAGTGGCGATCGGTGATCCCGGCTGCCTTTCACTATTTGGCAGGGATGAGAAGGCACACCGCATGCTTGCCGATCAACTCACCGCAGAATATTCCGTTCGTGTTGAGGGACGGGGGAGGACCGTTGACGAGTGGAAGCTCAAGGCGTCGCGCCCGGACAATCACTGGCTTGACTGCCTCGTCGGCTGTGCGGCGGCGGCCTCGATGCAGGGGGCAGCGCTGGCGGGGATGGGCAAGGGCATAGCGCGGAAGCGGAAACGCGTAAAGCTATCTGACCTCCAGAAAACGAGGAGGCACCTCGCATGAAGGACCCGTACGACCAGAACAACGACGAGAAGCAGATCGGCCTCGAGTGTCGCCACGCGAGGCAGCCCTACTTCCTCCAGCAACGCCTCGCCATCTGCCAGACTCGTCTCCACGGCAACCTATCTATCCCCGCGGGGTGCGACTTCCTTGGCCCCAATTGCACCCCCTGCTGCCGCCGGCGGCCGCGGACGGCCTACCCCGATGATCCGCCGAGGTGGAGGCCTGTAGGGTAACCGTGCGTGGGCCTGTCGCCATCTATTATCCCCCAAAGCCGAAGGCAAATTTCGGAAGTGGCGCGAGCTGTGCAAGGCCATCCGGCAAGCCATCTGTCGGATTGGGCGCCGATGAGGAAGGCTCCTGTCCGCTGAGCTGTTGAACATTTAAGGATTGACAATCGGCTCGAAAACCTTTACAATACAAATTAATTCCTCTGGCGGGACCTTGCCGTCTGTCTCTGTAGCCGAAGGTCATCATGAGAAGTTCCTCAAGTAGCTACGTGAAGGCGAACTCCCGACCATGAGGTGGTCCACCACGAGCGGCTCCATAGCGGGTTCACCGGGAGTCGGCTTGCCCCAAGGGGCAATAGGCCTACGAAACGAGAATGGGAATGCGAGCGGGTATGACGGATCACCAGACATTCCCCATCGGACAGCGAATCAGCCTGCCGGGGCATTTTCCGGAGCCGGTCACGCTGGAATCTGTGCGCTCCATCGGCACAGGTTACGAATGCCGCGTGCGCCTCGCCGATGGAACTCCTGATGAAGCCATCCTTTCAATGGAGGAGGCCGAAGACGTATTCGGGCAGGTAACAGTCCAGCCCTCCAAGGTACAGGCCACCGACGCCGAGAAGGTCCGCCTTCTCATCGAATCCGCCCGCATTCGCCTCGCCTATACGCACGACCGCCAGTTTGCCGTGAGCCTGTCCGGCATTCGCACACTACCGCACCAGATTGAAGCCGTTTACCTGAAGATGCTGCCGCAGCCGCGTCTGCGTTTCTTGTTGGCGGATGATCCCGGAGCCGGCAAAACCATTATGGCTGGTCTTCTCATAAAGGAATTGAAGCTCCGGCAGGCTATCGAGCGTATTCTGATTCTTTGTCCTGCGCCGCTTACCATCCAGTGGCAAGACGAACTGCTGCGCTGGTTCCAGGAGTCCTTTGACATGATCTTTGCGGCGGTCGATCAGCAGCAACTGGTGAACCCCTGGCAGCGGGCCAGTCAGGTCATCTCATCCATCGACTATGCGAAGCAGGATGACGTCAGAGAGCGTGTGTGGCAGCAGCGGTGGGACCTAGTGGTCATTGACGAAGCTCACAAGTGCAGTGCCTACACAAAGCACTCGGCGTCGCGCGGCGATGAGGTCGAGAAAACAAAGCGCTATCAACTGGCCGAGAAGTTGTCTGTGCAATCAGACCATCTGTTGTTGCTCACTGCCACGCCACACCATGGCGACGATGATCGTTTTGCTCATTTTATCCGGCTGCTAGACCGCGACCTGTTCCCCGAGCCACATCGGCTTTCCGATCGGGCGGGAGAGATCCGCCGCAATATCCTACGCCTTACCCCAGACTGTCCTTGGGCGCTGCGTCGGCTGAAGGAAGACTTGAAGGATATGCACGGGCGCAGGTTGTTCCCGGACAGGCACGCACATACTGTCACCTTCAAGCTGAACCCTGAGGAATACGACCTCTACAAGGCGGTCACGGGCTACATCAACCGCTTCCTGCCGCAGGCGAGCGGGCGCAAGAAGGCAAGCGTCGCCCTTGTGCGGACGGTTTTCCAACGGCGGCTGGCGAGCTCGACGTACGCCATCTGTGAGTCAATCAGACGCCGACTCGAGCGGCAACAGGCTCTGCTTAAGGACTTGGAAGAGCTGCCCCCCAGGCAACTCGCACGTCGTCTTGCCGAACTTCAGGGTCGGATCGCCGATGCCGAGCAAGACGAGGATGATCTGGACGAGGAAGTCCGTGACCGTCTCACGGATGAGGTCATCACCGCCGTCGAACTTGATCAACTCCGAGCCGAGATCGCTGCGCTCCACGAGCTGCACGCTCAGGCGAGGCGCGTGCGCAATCACGCTCGTGACTCGAAGCTTGAGGCCCTCAAGCAGTGCCTCGAAGAAGCAGAATTCCGCGAGCTCTCCGACGGGCGCGGCAAACTTCTGATCTTCTCCGAGCACCGTGACACGGTTACCTACCTCTGCGAGCACCTGGAACACTGGGGCTACTCGATTTGCCACATTCACGGCAGCATGAACCCCCATGAGCGGAAGCGCACACAAGACCAGTTCCGCACGACGGCACAAGTATGTGTTGCCACGGAAGCGGCGGGCGAAGGCATCAACCTGCAGTTCTGCCACCTCATGATTAACTACGACCTGCCCTGGAATCCGACGCGTCTGGAGCAGCGCCTGGGGCGCATCCACCGCATCGGCCAGGAGCGCGAGTGTCACGTCTTCAACTTCGTGGCGAGCGATTCCGAAGAGGGCCAACCCATCATCGAGGGCCGCATCCTTCATCGGCTTCTGGAGAAGATGGACCAGATGCGCGATATCCTGGACGACCGCGTCTTCGACGTGATCGGCGAGGTGCTTTCGCTGAACGACGTGAACCTCCCGGAGATGCTCCGCGAGGCCGCGCACGACCCCCGCCGCCTCGACGAATACCTCGATCAGATCGAGCGCATCGATCCTCGCAAGCTCCAGTCTTACGAGCAAGCCACCGGCATTGCCCTTGCCCGCGCCAACGTGGACTTCTCGGCCTTCCAGAGTTCCAACGCCGAGGCCGAGGAGCGACGACTCATGCCGAAGTACGTGGAAGCCCACTTCGTCAAAGCAGCCAAAGAGGTCGGCCTCAAGGTCGAAGCGCGCGCCGACGGCCTGTGGCGCATCGAACACGTGTTGGCAGACCTCCGTTCGGAACGCCTGAACGCTATCCGGCGACTCGGCAAGCCGGAGAGCTCTTACCGTAAGGTCACCTTCCACAAGGAGCACCTTGAGCAGGACCAGCACCTCGACGCCGTTCTTGTCGGCCCCGGCCATCCACTATACGCGGCCGTTGATGAGCGGCTAAATGAAGTCCTCTCGGAATCCGTCGGCGGCGTGGCCGTATATGTGGACTCGATGGCGGAAGCTCCGTATCGCCTACACTTCTTCGAGATGGCCGTTCGCGGCCAGAAGACCAGCGGCGACCCCGACACCCTCTTCGCCGAACTCGTGGCCGTGCGCGAGGAGTTGCGCGACACCAATCCGATAGAGCGGTTTTCCATCGTCCCGGCAGACTGCCTCATCGATCTGCCCACGCATCCTGCATCGCCAATGGAAGTTGATTCGGTGGAGGCGACACCGGCATCCGACTTCCTCAAAGGCACATACCAGATGGAGGTGCGAGCCCGATGCCAGCAGGAGCGACAGCACTTCGTGGAAGTGAGCCGCGACTATCTCGAACGCTCTTTTGACGCTCGCGTTCGTGCCGCACAGGATCGGGTAATGAAATTGCGTGCCAGGGAGGCAGTTTCTCCCGAGGTCGGCCTGGCGCGCCAGCGCGCGGAGAACGCCCTGGCGGATCTCCAACGCACTCGGAAAGAGCGAATGGAAGGATTAGAGCGCCTCAAGCTCGCGCGGCACGGCCCCGTCCGGGACATCGCCACAGCGCTTGTGTTGCCGCCCGGCCCAGAGGCCGCCGAGGTGTTTGCTGAGGAGATCGACCCCGCGATTCGCCAGCGTTCCGAGAAGGCGGCAGAAGATATCGTCGTCGCTCATGAGGACGCAAGAGGGTGGACGTGCGAGCGAGTGGGTCATCTTAAGATCGGCTTTGACGTCCGGAGTATCAGTCCAGCCGACCCGCAGACGGGTTATCGTGACCCCGTGTTGGGCATACGCCGCATTGAGGCAAAGGGACGAAAGCGCGGCCAGCCGATTCGGCTCACCACGAACGAGTGGTACAAGGCGACACAACTCGGCGATTCATACTGGCTCTACGTGGTGTGGGACCCGCTTGACAATCCTGATCCCGAACCGATGCGGATTCAGAACCCTGTCAAGCATCTGGACCATGCGAAGCGCGAAGTGGTTGCGGCGAGGTACTATGATATTCCGGCGGAGGCCGTGGAGCGGGCGGCAGCGATTAATGCCCACAATGGAGGCAACAATGATTGACCCGGATCTACTCAATTCAATCAACTCCGGCCGCTGTTTTGCACTCGTTGGCGCCGGACCTTCAGCGGAGCTTGGATATCCGTCGTGGGCGCGTCTTGCCGAGAAAGTGCGCGATCATATCCTGAAAGTAGTGCAAACAGCCGACCGTCCCTCCTATGACCAGTTTCTCACAGACAAAGACTACCCAGCCCTGTTCCGCCAAGCAGAAGTCGATCTCGGAAACCGTCAGGACCTTGTGTCCGCTGTCAAGACAGCCTTGCAACCAACCATCACGGCTACCGCCCATTCTGTCTACGGGTACCTCGCCAAGTGGCCTTTCGCATGCTACCTCACAACCAACTTCGATGATGAACTGCGGAAGGCACTGGCGGCGCAAGGCCAACACTTCCAGGTGCGACACAACACCGTCGCGGATCTGACAGTCCTCCGCGATGGCGTGAGCCACCTCATCGTGAAGATTCACTCTGATCTGGAACACATCCACGACGCTGTTCTCACCTCTGCTGATTATGATCGGATCCTCACTGCGCCTGAGGGAGAACACATTCGGCAGAAGCTGAGGCAGGTCTTCGAGATGTTCGACGTTTTCATCATTGGCCAAAGCATGAGTGACCCCGATCTGAGGCTCATACTGCGAACCGCGAAGCATACGGCGAGTCCTCTGCGCCCGATCCACATGCTCTTGGCCAACGCCACGGCAGGCCAGATCAGAGAGTTCCGTGAGCAGTACAACATTCGCCTGTCGACCTACGACGATGGAGACGGTAGCCATCGAGAACTGCGGCATATGATTAGGGTGGCCGACCACTTCATCCGCCCACGTGGGCCGATTGTCGTATCCGCCGTTGGCGTATCAGATGAGGAGGCTGCGGCTGCCTCTTCGCTACTGCTTTTCCAGCGCTTGAAGGTAATGGGTGAAACAACGACCGAATCGGCAACCTTGGATTCGCTATTGCTGTTCTCCCTGGCATCTTCCTCGACCCCTTTATCTAGGGATGAATTGATGCGGCGTCCTGCTATCGCCGGGCACGCGAGCTCCGTCCAAGGTATCAGCGCCGCCAATGAAGGGCTGTCACGATTGACCGCGGCCGGCTTGGTCCAGACACAAGACGATACCCTGACGACATCACCTGAGGGTAGGGCGAAAGTCGACGAAGTAGCGGCGCAGAGGAAGCTGCAAGAAGAGCAGGCTTATGGGCAGTTCGAGCTGGATCTCAAAACGCGATTGCCCGATGTGCCCGATTCCGATTGCGTCACCGCAAAGAAGGCACTCCGCAACGCGCTCGTGGGTGCCTTTAGATCACGAGGAATCGCCATGGCCAACGTCATCATGGCGGATCAGTCTTTGTCTGCGCATGAACTCTCCGATCTGTTCCGAGAGTTGAGCACCCATGCGGCAAGCCTGGGAAACGATCCCTTGCGAGCCGCCTTTCTTGAGTCGGCTCATGCGTTCCTTGTTGAACCCACAGGGCCACAGAAGGCCTATCTCGCGTCAGTTTCGCAGGGATTCTTTCTGTACCACATGGCGGGAATGGACCCTGCCTGTACGAAAATCCGGAAAGGTCTCTTCGCAAACACATGCTGGTTTGTGGACTCCAGCGTGATGCTCCCCCTGCTGGCAGCAGGATGTCACAATCACCAGTACGCTGTGGATTTGTTCGAGAAGCTCAAAGCAGCGAGTGCAACGCTATTCACAACCGTCGATCTGATTCACGAAGCGAGAGTTCACCTGGACTGGGCCATCGGGTTCATGCAAGAGCACTCGATCAACTCCCCCGGCTTCCTCGCGGGGGCCATGGTTAAAGAGGGATTCAAGCAGAATCTCTTCGTTGATGGGTATGTGCGAGAAAGCGCCGTTGGCTCTACTGGCACCTTTGCCGACTACCTCGCCCGCGTCGCCCCATCGGGTGCTACTGAAAAGGCACTCTCCAAAGCTTGCGAGAAGTACGGCATCGGCGTTGTTCGCGCCCCTGATGTAAAGGGTTTCCACCAAGACGATTGGGGTGACATCGAGGAAGCAAAGGCGCAGTTAGCCACGCTCCGCAAACACCTTGGCACTTTCCGAGGTGAGTTTCAGGTCCAAGCGGAGGCCGAGGTACTGCTCTTGATCCGACGCCTTAGGCAAGGCAAGTACATGCTGTCCCCGGAGATGGACGCTTCGTGCCGTGTCTACTTCGTGTCCCAGAGCCGTGCGCTGGATAAGGTAGGCCTCACGGATAGAATCGTCACTTGGACGCCTGAGGCCGTATATCGGTATGTGTCCTCGCTGCCGGGCCAGGAGATTAGCCCCGACCTCCTGCAGGAATGCATGCTCCATGAGTACTTCTATGCGGGTGTGTCGTTCGTGGACAAGGCCCGCTATCTGAAGTTCTTCGGACCGTCCATTCGGCAGGCGAAAATATCGTACCGCGAACAGATTGACGGCTACCTGCAGCAGACTGAGCAGATTTACAGGCGTAGCGATTACGACGTCGCGTTTGATTCGACGCCTGATCTGGAGAAGACCTTTTTCGTCGCACAGATGGGGTGGGAGCTTGCGCGCCGAGCCGAGAGACACGTAGATGACGCGACAAAGCGAGCTCAGGGTGCGGAGAGGCGAGCTCAGGGTGCGGAGAAGCGAGCTCAGGGTGCGGAGATGCGCGCCAAGGCTGCGGAAGCGAACGCGGATGCTGAACGAAAGGCAAGAATCACTGCCGAGCAGAAGATTTCTCAGCTGCGCAACCTGGCCGATCCGAAACACGCCCGTAAGAGGGCAAAGCAGGCTAAGAAACGTCGGCGAAAGAAGGGCCGGTGATGGAAGACAAACGACTGATTGAAGACTACCTCCCCATCGAGGCCATCAGCAAGGAGGCGTCGCGGGAGAAGTCCATACGCAAGGGACATATCTCGACGCTGCACCTGTGGTGGGCGCGGCGGCCACTCGTTGCGTGTCGAGCAGCGGTGTACGGGGCGCTCGTGCCCGCGTCACAGTTCGTCCCTAAGAACGGCCCAGACAACAAGAAGCAGAGCCTCGGTCGGGCTAATGCCTCGAAGTTTTTGACGGCGCTCTGCAAGTACCCCGGCGACTCGCGGGTGATTGCAAAAGCGCAAGAGCACATCCTCGAGGCCCACGCGCAGCGCCTGACGGACGAACTCGCCGAAGCACGCACTTCGGGACAATGGCCCGGCTGGGTCGAGGAGTTCAAGTGGTCAAAGGACAAGGCCAAGGTTACGCGCGAGGACATCGAGGCGGGCCGTGCGCCCCGGCCGCGTGTGCTCGACATGTTCGCGGGCGGCGGCGCGATTCCTCTCGAAGCATTGCGCCTCGGCTGCGAAGCCTACGCGCTCGATCTAAATCCCGTCGCGCACATCATCGAGCTATGCACGCTCGTCTATCCGCAGAAGTACGGCAAGCCGGACCCGAACGCCCGCGGCATGACCGGTCCGAAGAACGAGAAGGGCGAAGCCACCTGGGGCGGCTTGGCCGATGAGGTGCGCTACTGGGGCAAATGGGTGCTCGAGAAAGTGAAGGCGGAAATCGGCGATCTCTATCCCCCCATCCCCGACCCCGAGAGGCCAGTCCAGAGGATTGACGGCAAGACGTTCCTTCTAGGCATGGACACAGGGGATGCACTCACAACTCCCGCTGGATATCTGACACCCGTGGCTTATTTGTGGACACGCACGGTGACGTGCAAGAATCCCGCCTGCGGCGCCACCGTGCCCCTTGTTCGGCAGACATGGTTGTGCAAGAAGAAGGGTGGCAAGAAGAGCTCTGGACGGTACGTGGCACTCCGCATGGTAGCGCCGAACGGGGCAAAGCAAGTGCGGTTTGAGGTGGTCGAGGCGACATCCGAGAAGGACTTGGGTTTTGACCCTGCTGGCTTCTCTTCTGCAGGAAACGCTGCTTGCCCATTCTGTGGTACCGTCGCCGACAGTGGTTATGTTAAGACTGAAGGGATAGCGAAGCGGATTGGGGAGCAGCTGATGGCTGTTGCATGTACGCGCCCCGGCAAGAGGGGCAAGGTTTACCTAGCAGAAGATGCTGTTCCTCCTGAAACTGTTGATTCGGAGAACCTAACCAGGCGCCTTAGCCAACTATGCGAGGCTTCTGGATTGTCGATTCCCAATGAGTCTATTATCACCGACGCGAAGAATGCCAACTTCTGCATCCTGTATGGATTAACTCAGTTCTCCGATCTATTCACACATCGACAGCTTCTCTGCCTTATGCAGTTCGCAGTTGCAGTTCGCGCAGCCGGTGAGGTAATGCAGCGGGACATGGATGAGGGGCAACGATACGCTGTAATGACGTACCTTGCTGCAATAGTGGATCGCTTGGCTGACTTCAATTCCTCCCTGTGCATTTTCAACTACACAGGCGGTCGCGGCGTCGTCCACACCTTTGGGCGACAGGCTTTGCCGATGGTTTGGGATTTTGCGGAGACAAATCCCTTTAATCCTGCAGGGGCGAGCTGGATTTCTGGGGTAGAGGATCTCCCCGCGGGCCTGGGGGACGCAACCTATGGCCTTGCTGCAAGTGTTCAGAGGGCTTCCGCGACCGACTCACCATTGAAGGATGGCATGCTCGATGCGGTCATCACCGATCCGCCTTATTACGACAATATCCCCTATGCGGACATCTCCGACTTTTTCTACGTCTGGCTGCGACGGACAGTCGGCCGCCTCTATCCAGAGCATTTCGCTACCGAAGGAACGCCAAAGAAACGCGAAGCTGTTGCGGATGCGATCAGGCATGGCGGAGATAGGAGGAAGGCTAATGCTGCATATGAGGACATGATGGCCCTCTCATTTGCTGAAGCAGGACGCGTGCTCAAGCCGAGGGCATATCTGGCCGTTGTCTATGCTCACAAAACCACCTTGGGATGGTCAACGCTGGTCGATGCTCTTAGGAGAGCGGGCTTCATCGTGACAGAAGCTTGGCCAATCGATACTGAAAAGGCTGGACGACTGCGTGCGCAGGAGTCGGCAGCCCTCGCCTCCAGCATCTTCCTCGTCGCCCGCAAGAGGAGTGAAGACGCCGGAATAGGCTCTTACGAAACCGATGTCAAGCCGGAGTTGCAGGAGATCGTCCGCGAACGCGTCTCGACGCTGTGGGCGCAGGGCATCACCGGGGCGGACTTGGTCATCTCCTGCGTCGGCGCTGGTCTCCGCGCCTTCACGCGCTTCGCCCGCGTCGAGTACGCCAACGGCGAAGAGGTCCCTGCCGAGCGGTTCCTGGCAGAGGTCGAGACCGTCGTTCTGGAGACGATCCTCAAACGCCTGTCGAAGGAGGTAGGTGGCAACGGGGACCGCCAGACGAGCCTCGCAGGTGTGGACCCGGACACGCGCTTCTATGTCCTTTGGCGTTACACGTACCGATGGGCGGAGCTCGGCGCGGGCGAGGCCATCGTCTTTGCGAACGGCACCCACGTGGAACTCGATGGGCCGGGTTCCCTGTCCTATGGCTCCCGCGCGCTCATCGAGAAGAAGAAGGGTAAGTATCGACTGCTGGATTTCAGGGATCGAGGCGAGGACGAGAAGCTCGGCGTGCTCGAGGACGGGGCGCCCGCGCCGCTCATCGACGCCCTTCACCGCACGCTTTGGCTCATGGAGAACCGGCCCCGTGAACTGGCCGAGTTCCTGCGCGAGAGCCGGGTGAACCGCGAACAGATGCGTCTCGTTGCCCAAGCGTTGGCCGGACCGGCGCTCAAGGGCGGCGAGATGGCGGACGTTTCGCCCACGAGCGAGTTGGCGGCGCTTTCCAAGCTCACCGCCAACTGGCGAAGCGTGGTGGAAGATGCGGCACGGGACGAGTGGGAGGAGGGGCTCGGCAGAGGAAAGCAGGTTAGGACATGATGGAGCGCTTTGAAAAGCTGTCCAGATTGTACGTGTCGCGGCTCATGCGACCCGCGTGGGATACATGTGGCGACGTGGAGCATGACGAATGGACGTCACTGCGCCTCTTCCTATTGGGCTATGCCTTCGAGAGACAAGGACGTTCACCGGACTACGCGCCGGCTGCGACCGACGCGATTGACGAAGTGCGTGGGAAGTCTCTCACGGAAGATATGGCCTTGGAGGTGTGGAGTAGGTTTGCGAAGAAGTTGGGAAACAGAGGGCTGAACCATGCGAACAACCCCCTTTGCCCAAGGGGCGTCAGGTACGTCAGGAAGTATCGTGGGAGGCGAGTTGAGAGTACCACGCGGAAGATATCCGCAGTTGAGCTCGGAGCGCAATCGCGAGTGCCGCTTGTGGCATGGGCGCATGCCAAGATAGTGGGTGATGGGTTGCGAAAAGCCCACAAGGAGGTGCGACGAATCGGCGGCATCAGCGACAAGATTGCGTCATTCTTCCTGCGCGATGTTGCCGTCAGATACGACCTGGCACCCAAGAATGACCGCCATCTTCTTCAGCCGATTGACACGTGGGTCAAATTCGTCGTCAGGCGGCTGAATGGCAACGAAGAGATGGACCAGGCATCGTGCGCCAGGTTCATCGTGGACAACGCGCAATTGCCAGAACGCGCAAACCAGGGGATATGGTACTTCTGTGCGGTAGTCGCGGGGTCATCCCGCTATGTGGTAAGGCGCTGCCTTGAGGACATAGAGCGCTACAACACCGTCCTTGACCGGCACCTGTCGAGCTTGGAGGCCGGGACCACAGCAGTACGTGATTTCAATGAGGAGAATTCAGAACAATGAATCAGATCAAGCCCTGGCTGGAAGTTGTCACCCTGCACCCCGATGTCCTTTCCGAAGACTTCAGCGAGGACATCTTCGCCCTTGATCTTGGGCCGCTGGCCGACGGCAACCCGAACGTGCCGGCGGTGTACCGCGACCCGGAGCATTTCTTCAGGTCGTCGTACCTGACGAGCGGCCTGAAGTCGCTGCTGAAGGACGTGCTTTCGCGTCTGGAGGCCGGTGCGGGCAACCGGGTGCTGAAGCTCATCACGCCCTTTGGCGGCGGCAAGAGCCACACACTGGCGGCGCTCTTCCATGCCTCGAGCAACCGTAAGGCTCTCGACGTGATTGCCGAGGGCAAGAACCTGCCGAAACCGGAGGCAGCGAACATCGCTGTCTTCGACGGTCAGTTCTTCGATGCCACGAACGGCAAGAAGATGCCCGGCACAGAGGAGTATGCCCGGACTGTGTGGGGCTGGACTGCGTTCTCGCTCGGGGGCAAGGAAGGGTACGAGATGCTCCGCGAGCAGGACCAGACGCGCGTGGCCCCCGGCGGCGACGAGATCCTCAAACTCCTCGAGAATGGTCCGAACCTGATCCTGCTCGACGAGGTATTGAACTACCTCATAAGCGCAGGCGGAGTGAAGATTGAGAAGACCACCCTTCGCGACGAGACGCTGACCTTCCTCCAGCGACTCACCGTGGCTGTGGGCAACACGAAGAATACGGCACTCGTCTTCTCGCTCCAGTCCAGCCAGCGCGAGTCGCTCCAGTACGTGAACCTGCTCCGGACGGTGGATCACCTGGCGGCGCGGAAGGATCAACGACGCGAGCCGGTCGCGGGAAATGAGATTCTCTCCGTTATCCAGCGCCGTCTGCTGGCGAAAGTCCCTTCTGCCGAAGAAGCCACTCCTGCGGCAACGGCTTACCAGGAAGTCTTCACGCATATGAGGCGCTCCTACGCCCAGAGCACCGCCGAGGCGCAACAGGCTGAGGAGGACGGGCTGGAGCTGCGTGATCGCGTCCGGTCGGCGTACCCGTTCCACCCGGCCTTGATCGACCTGATGCGTGAGCGGTGGGCGGCGATCCCCGACTTTCAGCGCACGCGCGGGGCACTGCGGTTCCTTGCTGCCTGCCTGCGAGCGGCGCATCGCGAGGGCAGGAGCCGCATCCTTCTCGGCCCGGGCGACGTCCCGATGCATGAACACGAGGTGCGTCTGGCATTCTTCAAGGAAGTAGGTCAGCAGGCGGACTTCCAGGCCGTGCTCGAACACGACTTCGTCGGGGCCAACGCTCGCGCACGGCGCATTGATGAACGTCGCGCCAAAGAGATCCCTTCCGAAGCCGGAAAGCGCCCCGCTACGCGCCTTGCCACGGCCATACTGATGTACTCGTTCGGCGGACTGCGCCGCGAGGGAGGGAATCAAATCCTGCCACCTGGCGTCGCGGAGCAGGAGTTGCTCAGCGTGTGCGTCGGCCCGGACCTGGACAGCACAACTGCTCTCGCGTGCTTGAAGGAGCTCAGGGAGCAGTGCCTCTACCTGCATTTCGATGGTGCGCGGTATTGCTTCAAGAAAGATCCGAACGTGACGCTGCTTGTGGAGCAGGAAGCGGACTCGGTCGCTCGCGATCAGAAAGGCGTCCGGCGGAGGATCAGGGAGATGCTCGAGCATCGCTTGGCCGGGCATCACGAGGCCATTGTTTGGCCCGACGATACTGCGGGTGTCCCACACGAAGACCCGCGCTTCCTGATTGCCTACATGCCGCTTGAGTTCGGCGGCCAGCCAAGAGCGTGGCAGGAGGAAAAGGCGAAGGAGTTCTTCGAGAAGTACGGCGACAAGCCCCGCAAGCATCGGAACGGTCTGGGGCTGGCCATCCCGTCCGAGGATCAGATCCAGGTGCTTCGCCGTTCGGTGCGGTACTTCGTGGCCATCGAGCACGTGAAGGCGAAGGCAAAGCAACTCAACCTCACGGACGAGCAGAAGAGCCAGCTCCGTGAGCGCGAATCCACTGAGAAGGCGGCTGTGGAGTCCGCTTTCCTGAAGCTGTACATGGAGGTCTGGTTCCCGCGTATGGAAGAAGGCAGGATCGTCATCGAGTCCGTGGCCGTAGGTGGGCGGCCGTTGCAGACCACGCTCAGTGACAAGAAGGAGGCGGCGGTTCACGAGCGCGTGCTGGAACTCATCGCCCAAGTGCAGCCGCGCGTCTTCCGCAGCCTGAAGGCGAGGAAGATCGTCGAGCTCTTCAAGCTTGATGAGGGAAAGCCACCGTGCATGGGGATCCCAGTGACCGAGGTAGTCGAGGGCTTCTTCTCATTCTTGGGCTTCACACGCCTGCTTTCGGCAAATGTTGTGCGCAAAGCAGTGGCGCGAGGTATCGCCGAAGAAACTCTGGGCTACTTCTCCGGTCCTCCCCCGACGCTTGGCGACGGAGGGAAGTTCGCAGTCGCGCCTGAGAAAGTGCGCTTCAGTATGTCCGTCGCAGATGATGAGATCGATCTGGACACGGGGTTCATCATGCTGCCGGCCGCCGTACCGCAGCCTGTGCCGCCGGTCGTATGTCCGAAATGCGGGAAGTCACCGTGCCAGTGCGCGCAGCCACCAGAGCCTTGCCTCAAATGCGGGAAGTACCCCTGCGTGTGCGCGCAACCGCCCGTGTGCCCGAAATGCGGCGAGCGGCCGTGCGTGTGCACCGTCCCCCCGGCCGTGGAAACGGAGAAGGTCGTTCAGATTTCTTTCTCAGCCGACCGCAACGCGCTCTTCAACGCTTGGAACGCCGCTGCGAACCTGGCGGATATGGCCGGAAGGGTGAACGTCACCCTCCATGCCGAGTCGGAGCAAGGCTTCGACAAGGGCAAGCTTCAGAACGGCGTCATGGAGCCGCTGAGAGAGGCGGATTTGATTGAGTAGAAGACGAGGCTCTCGAGTACCGCGCGTGTGATCATGGGAATCGTTTACATAAGCCGAGAATGGTTCATCCGCAGAACGCTGAAGCGAGTGGCCCGCCAGCGCGTTGCGATGCTGCTCCAGCCTGGGAACGTGTGGGTCATTGAGAGGGCCATTGAAGAGGACGAAAACACAGCACCCGCTCTGAGGACCTGCCACATGCGCGGCTGGATTGAACCTATCTCAGACGCTGTTCCATGTGGCAAGCTCTCACCCGATGGCTCCCTCCCGCACGGACAGCTATTCTCCGGCAGTAAGCCGCTGTATCGATTGACGGACGCCGGCTGGAATGCCATCCATCGAACGCACTCGTGGGTGCTTATGACCTTTGCAGTGGCCTTCGCGTCGCTGGTGGGCACTATCGTGGGCATCTGGTTGTCTGTGCTTCGAGGGCAGTGTTGACCCGTACGCTTCGCCAGCGGGGGACGAAAGGTTCCGCAATACCAAGGTATCGATATGGACGTGAACGACCTACCTGTCAACAAGGGAGTCCGCGAGCATCGACTGGATTCATGGGAGGGTTTTGCTTCTCTCATAGCCTCATCACACTCCAATTGTCCGGCCTTCATTTACCGGGGGCAGGCAGATTCAGAATGGAAACTTGAGTCGGCCCTCGACCGCCTCGAAGCACGGTTCCCAGTAAAACCGAACTACTCAGGAGGGGTTCCAGATTGCTTTCAATGCCCCCCTGCAGGACGTGATATGCATTTGGAGGCGTTCAAGGAAGCCGTGCGGGGCAAGCGCGGTGCAAATCCACAGGACATGACTGAGAATGAATGGTGGGCCCTGGCCCAGCACCACGGTCTGGCAACTCCTCTTCTGGACTGGACATACTCACCGTTTGTTGCGCTGTATTTCGCCTTCGAAGAAGCTGGCTACATAGACTGGAAAACACGCCAATTCAGCGAACCTGAGATGAGGGCTGTCTGCGTGGTGCCCTTCCATCTCGTGGCGGGCAACAGGTCCGAGGAGCACCCGGCGCCCACGGTTTTCTCTCCCAGGCGGGAACTTGGCCATCGACTCAGCAGCCAAGCGGGGGTATTTCTGAGAATGCCGCCTGGCACAGATCTGGAGTCAAGCGTTCAGGCTCGTTTCCCGGACGAGACGACATCGAACACTAATTGGCATGCTCGTGCTATTCTGACGAGGATCATAATCCCAAGCAAAGGGCGCGAGGACTGCCTGAAATTCCTGAACAAGATGAACATTAACCGGATGAGTCTGTTTCCCGACCTGGACGGGGCATCGCAATACATAAACAGGCTTTGGGAACTGGACTTCGATACAGCTCTGGGGCAACTCCCGGATGGGACTGCTCAGGAAAGTACTTGAGCCATTTGCGCGGGCCCAGGGCTCGCGCCGAGGATTGTCCCCGAGAAATGATCAAGGCTGCAAGTTCAGATCTGGGTGCAATCCTTGGCCGAAACTGCAAGGTCAGATGGGAGCAAAGGCCCTGCTCGCTTTCAAAGCAACCCGATTTCCCTCCTGGCGCACCGCTCGCCATCGGAAAGCTCTGGAAGAGTCTGTGTCCGGTACGGGCACGATCCATGCTGGGTCGGTTACGATGTGCCTGCGCATGGTCTGAATAACAAGAAAAAGTGCTTGACATCCAGCCATACATGGTGTATACTTTTCGATTGCTCAACGGGATGGGCACGCTGGTCGACAGCGAACATGCGCAACACCTTCTAGGGAAAGGCATGATCCAAAACTGGCACGGCGTCTTACTCAAGAATGTGAGTTGGGTATCCGGCCCTACCAGGGTGATTCACCGAGCGTAGAAATGAAGCCGAAAGCGTTTCTAGCATTCATTGTTTTTGAGGCACTGGCCGTTTCTGCATGGGCATCGCTTGCGACGCCCATCGCGGCCTCTTCGCTGGATACTATTTCGCCCTTGCACTGTCCGCCACTGTTCGTCTTTTCAGAGGCACCCTTGATCGGGAACGATGATGGCATGGCTCTGGTATCCGGGATCCACGAAGGTAACATATATAGCGCCACAAGCAAAACCGGATCGGCAGAGCTCTGTGCCAATACTGACAGCCATGAGGCGGCTCAGGCAGCGGGATTTGAGAGGGTCATCAAGCTTGCTGGTCCGCTGGCTGCATTGCTGATAGTCGTCCAAGGTATCCTCTGCACCGCGATCGTGCGTGGCCGCCGCAAGTGGGTGCTTCTTGCCGTTCCGATGATCTCTGTCGGACGAGCCGACCTGAATGTGCTTCCCCGGCTCACCGACGCTGGGCCACGGCCCTCTAATCGCCCCGTCGCAGCCCAGCCTGCTATTAACCTCGACGCTCAGCGTCAGGCCTCTGAAGCGCCCACGCCCTCCGCCTTGACAATCAAACGTGATTCACGCCTGGTCTTGGAATGGGCCAATACCGACCGTCAAGAGATGCACAATTCGCGTTATGGCAGCTATACGCAGTTGCCTCGCTTGCAGTTTTCCTCTTCAGATTTACGGACTGCGAGACGATATATGTACATATATAAAGGCCAAAGAGAGAGTGTTTTGTTAGAACTGTAGGGGTGCTGGGTAGCATAGGTGTTGAGTTCCTCGGCGAGTTGAATCTTGCTTCGGAAAGCGGGATCGTCCTCGCCCACAGGAAAGCAGTTTTGGGGCGATATGTGGTGGCGGCCTGGATGAGAAAGTAATGGAGCACGCTCTTTGAGCTTGCTCGGAAAAGGGCATACCATGGAACAAGCCATTGGCTATGACTTGACTATGCCACTTGATGGCGTTATCAGAGTTCGAGACAGGGGACCGACTCTTGTCTTGCGAAGCCAAGTAACCCTTGATGGTCTTCAAAGAATCTCGGAGCTGCAATTGTTCCCGCACTCGTTGACTCACATGGATCTCCTCTTCAGGATCAATTGGAGGCAGAATGAGCTTCTCGATCTCCTGCCGGATCATGTACGCGCTACGGCTGAATCTGCTGTCAGCTTGCCTGCACCTGCAAACCAGGTCATGAAATGCACCATAGTCTCCCTGAAAGCGAAGGCAGCCATCATGCGAGACGCCTGTGAGCGAACATGGGCTTCCAAACGGCCTCGTCACCCTTCCGAGCATTGGCCTCCAGATGTCTTCCGCTTCCTTTTACAAGAACTGAGAGTAACAGCGGAGGATCTTGCAGCCACTAGCATATCTAAGAGCAGTTTCATCATCTTCTACACCGGGTGGCGAGAATTTGCACCCAATGACGGAGACTTAACATACGTTGGGTGGTACCCGTGGCACCCTTACATTATGAACCCCTATCTAGTGTCCCGTCCCGAAGATACCTGCCATAAGTCACACAGGCAATGTCGGCTGCCAGAGCCGATTTGACCTCCGGGAGGCTCCTATGACAATACAAAGGCATTTGCGGGACACGACACTAG
>Ga0114922_10000240_pt1 | contig 52889 bp, 41 predicted proteins | sample AartaG_FD_100975 | JGI IMG/M metagenome (GOLD analysis project Ga0114922, IMG submission 100975) | Deep subsurface microbial communities from Aarhus Bay to uncover new lineages of life (NeLLi) - Aarhus_00045 metaG | ecosystem: Environmental > Aquatic > Marine > Oceanic > Sediment | place... | reverse complement strand
TCCTGCGTTGAAGGCTTGCTGGCCAAGAAGTGAATATCGTCGATTGCCAACAAATCCGTTTGCCGCATTCGTCGTCGAAAAGCCTCCAGCTTTTTTGTCTTCAAGGCCAGCACAAACTGATTGACAAAATCTTCCGCTGAGAGATATAGCCAATTAGTCTGGGGGCGCTTCTCGCACACTGCATTGCATATCCCTTGCAGCAGATGTGTTTTGCCTACCCCGTATCCTCCGTGAATAAACAGCGGATTGAAAGGGCTTTGTTGTTCATTTACGACCGCTTTGGTGGCATTGTAGGCCAGCTCATTTGACGAGCCTACAACGAATGTATCCAGACTCAGCTTGAGTCTTCCGGATGCTCGATGCCGGCTACTCGATGCTCGTTGAGAATCGAGAACCGACTTCGGCGAACTCAGTCGAGCCGGAGATCGAGTCCGACCCCCGCGAGCAACGAGCGGGGATTGCGAATCCAGCCGGGTTCGCCTCTGGTGGCCGGAAAGCTCCGGATCGATGCTGAAGGTTATCTTAACCTCTGCGCCGGTAACGGCCCGAACCACCTGGGTAATTTCATTCAAAAAATGGTTTTCAATCCAGCTTGCTATAAAAAGATTCGGTACACCAACCTTCAAATATCCATCGGCAAGTGTCATATTAGTTGAATTCTTAAACCAAATTCGAAACTTCTTCTGTCCCACTTTCTCAGCAAGAGCTTCGTTAATAGCACTTATCTGAGACGCTGCTGTACGAGAACTCTCATCCGTGATTGTGCTCTGCATTAGTATTCTCCCGGTGCCAGGTGTTTTATTTGTCAGGCCTTTATCCCACACATATAGAACACAGTCTCACACGTTATAAGTGCAGGTTAAGAATCCATTCTTTTTAGAATCAAATCATTCTTCGCAGCAAAGCCACTTTTTAGAATCAATAATACTGATAACTTACTTATTATTGGGCAACGAAAAAACAAATCAATTGCATTTTGCGAAATTTCTTTTCCACTTGATAGAGGTTGCTGTCAGTATTGACTTTGCGCATAAAAAAAATTTGTTTTTAACAGGTTTTGCACATCGTAAGTTTGTTTTGTGGAAAAGCTGTGGATTGGGTTTGTAAATTCAAAAAATCGACGCCGGATGTTCGATATTCGAGGCTTGTCATCACGCCGCGGCGAGGATTGCCGTATAGCCGCCATCGTGATCGAATCCTTCTGCTGAAGGGAGGATTAGCTTTTCGGATTTTAGCTCAAAGCTTTGGTTTTTTTGCAGGAAATCTCTTATGAGATCGCTGTTCTCGTCCTTTTGAACGCTGCAGGTACTGTAGCAGATTAATCCGTGAGGTTTGAGCATTTGCGCCGCGGTATTAAGCAGCTCACTTTGTGTTTTAGTTAGTTCTTTTATTACCTGTGGTTTTATTCTATAGCGAACCTCGATTCTTCTGGCCAATACGCCTGTATTTGAGCACGGTACATCCAGCAGGACACAATCGAATTTAGAATTTGGAAGTTCTTCATAAGGAACAATATCGACGCTTTTTATACCGAGGCGGTTCGTATTTTCTCTGACCTTTTTAAGACGTTCGGCATCAATATCTGTCGCGATAATCTTTGCCGAATCGCCGGTAGATTCTGCTAATTGAGTTGTTTTTGTGCCCGGCGCGGCACAAAGGTCGAGTATCGTCCAATTCGGCTGCGGATCGAGAATCTTAACCGCCTGCGAAGCTGTAATATCCTGAATGGTAAACAGACCTTCTGCAAAGCCGGGAAGCTCCGTTATAGCCCGTGGGCTTTTGATTCTTATCATCGATTGGGTCCGAGGTATGCAAGAGGCCTGGTGTGAGGGCGGTTCCCGAACCGCCCCTACTATCTCGAATTCTATATCTGCCTGTTGAAATTTTTCGGTTAAATCCTGTGTTGTTGTCTTTAAGCTGTTTGATCTGAGGTAAACACTCGGCCTGCGATTGGATGCAAGGCATATCCGGCGGGTCGATTCAGGGCCGTACTCGCTGAGCCAGTCGGTAACGAACCATTTGGGCAGTGAAAAAACGGTGCTAAAGTATTCGGCAGGCGAAGATTCAGGGCCGGGCAGAAAATCCATATCGAATTCGCAGCCGGTTTCAAACGTTTGGACAAGGGTACATCTGGAATCGACCTGCGGCAACTGGATTTGGCGATTTGCTATATGCCTTGTGATTTGGCGCAGAACCGCGTTTACAAAGCCGACCTGCTTCTTGCCTGATAAGGTCTTTGCGTTTTCTACGGTTTCATTAACGATGGCGTGCTGGCCCGTTTCAGGCGAGTAAATCAGCTCGTAGGTCCCGATTCGAATGATATCGAGTAGTTTGCCTGGTATCCTTTCAACGGGTCGTCCGGAGAATGCAGTTATCACTGTATCGATAGCAAGGCGGTTTCTTATGGTTCCGAAGACAAGGTCGGTGGCTCGTTGTTTCTGTTCGGTTTCGTGCAACAACTCGTTTAGGATTGGGCCGGCGTAATTGCGCTTTGGGTTACAGCGGTTCATGACCTCAATTGCTATAGCGCGTGCGGATTTTGTTTTTTGGCCAGCCATATTTTACTTGTCTATCTTAATAAACAAATCGCCGGGCTGGGTTTGTCGGCCGTTGGCGAAAGATTTGAAATCCATAAGCGGTGAGCCTGCCGGCTTGATTTCTTTAATCTTTAGGGCGTTTGTACCACAGATTAAATTCAGGTTTTCGTCGAGTGTTCCCGGTGATAAGCCGGTGGGTTTTGAGGTTTCGACTACTTCTGCGGTTGCGATGGCTACCCGCGTGGTTTTGTTGATTTTCTTAGACAGATAGGCTGCAGATGCACCGGGCCAGGGCCAAAAGCCGCGGATTTTTCTTTCTAAAACTTCAGCCGGCTCAGCGAAATCGATAAAGCCATCAGACTTTTTCAGCTTGGGAGCGAGGTTCGCTCTGGAATGGTCCTGCTCAGTATAAGTCGCAGTACCATCAGCTATTTGGTCGATTGTCTCTAATAGTAACGGTGCTGCCATTTGGGCAAGTCTGTCATAAAGCCCTCCAGCCGTTTCGTCGGGGGCAATGTTGGTTTTTGATTGTGCGAGGATTTGGCCGGCATCCATCTTTTCAGCCAATGTGATTATACTGATACCCGTTTTGGTTTCACCATTAATTATTGCCCAGTTTATAGGTGCGGCACCACGATATTTTGGAAGTAAAGAGGCATGGACGTTGACAGCACCTTTCGGCGGTAGATTTATCAGCTCATTTCCGATTTTCTGGCCGAATGCAATTACCACAATCAGGTCTGGCTTATAATCAGCTATCTTTTCCATCATCTGGGGGGTGTTTACGTTGTCCGTTTCAACAAACGGTATCGAATGAGTATTTGCCCAGCGAGCCGCCGGTGTCGGACTTGGCTTTCTGCCCCTGCCGGCCGGGTGTGGAGGTTGAGTTACGATAAATTGCAAACTATGGCTGGACTGCTCTAAGGCATTCAGGCATTCAATGCCGAATTGGCCGCTGCCGAGGTATAATATATTCATTTGCTATCTCAAATGCATTTATGCTTTTATGATTAAATGAGTATAAAGACTATGCAATGGTTATGATTACAATTTGCTATGCTACCAATTGATTATTTATCCTTGTTTTTCCATTAGTTTTTTTAGCTGTCTTCGATGTGCAATCTTAGCGGTCTGGGCCATACGATTAACGATGGTCATTCCTTCGATATGGTCGTACTCGTGCTGGAGGGCCCTGGCATGAAGACCTTCGGCCCGTTCTTTGAACTCGTTTCCATCGAGGTTGGTGGCAGTAACGTTACATTTTTTGTATCTTCGGATTTTCGTATAAATGCCAGGCACCGACAGGCAGCCTTCTTCCATTGAGCCAAGCTCTCCGTCAGGTGTAACAACCGGGTTTATATAAACTGTAACTTTTTCTCTGGATTCGTCGAGCGATATGATAAACAGCCTCAGCGGCACGCCCGCCTGCGGCGCCGCCAGGCCGACGCCCTTGTTTTTCAGCATAATGTCGGTCATTTTCTCTACAAGTTGACGGATATTATCATCAATTTCTACGACCGGCTCGGCTCGCTTTGCTAAAACCTCAGCCGGGTAACGCGTGATTCGACATTTTTCAATATCAATCATTTTTAGTATCCCTTATTTTGCTTTAGGTTTATCTGTCGTCGAATTCGTCGCCGGCGAACGTATTGCCGAGATAAGATCTTATGACGGTTTCGTTGCGAATGATTTCGGCGGGCGGGCCGGCTCCTATCACCCTGCCGTGGTCGATAATGTACGCCTTATCGACCACTTCAAGCGTTCTCTCGACATTATGGTCGGTAACAAGAATGCTGACGCCGGAATCGACAAGTCGGTGTATCTCATGCTGCAAATCCTGAACGGCAATGGGGTCAACACCGCTAAACGGTTCGTCCAAAAGAATCAACGAAGGGTCCGTTACCATAGCACGTGCGATCTCAAGCTTTCTTCGCTCACCACCTGAAAGGAACCTTCCCTGACTGTTAGCGACCTCGGTTAGTGCGAAACGCTCAATGAGCATATCGGCCTTGCGATTGCGCTGAGTTTTGGTGATGGACATCGTTTCCAGAATCGCATAGAGATTATCGCGGACACTGAGGCGCTGAAAGATGCTGGGTTCCTGTGAAAGATACCCAATACCCAATCGTGCGCGTTTGTACATCTGGAGCTTCGTGATGTTCCGGCCTTCAAAAATGACCGAGCCGCTACTCGGGGTAACCATACCCATAATCATTCTAAAGGACGTGGTTTTGCCTGCTCCGTTTCGGCCCAGAAGCCCGACAATACTGCGCTGTTCGATAGTAATTGATACCTCGTTAACAACGATTCGGCCGGAATATTTTTTTACCAGCCCGTGAGTTTCAAGAAGAGTCATATTTACCATTTTCGTATCTCGTATCGTGTATCCGCCAAACAAAAGTCCGCCACGGGCGGATATCGTATTGCGTACGCGGTATTATAACAATAGTTATGACTAAAGAAAACCGTCTTTTTCGAATCTGTCGAGCTTGCGCAATGGGGTTCCCGCCCGTCTTGGCTCAGCCAGGCCGAGACAGGCTTTGCGGAGTCCCAAAATCGCATTTTATTCAAAAGCCAATAAATATTCTGGCATTTTTGCGGCATTTTTGTTATTTAAATAGTTTCCTGTATAAAAAAAGTTGATTTTATTTGGTTCTCGCACCTGTAGCTGAGATTACCCGTGCAGGAAAGCACAGGTGCAGGCAAAGCGCGTGGTCCTTTAAGGGTTAGTATGTTTGCGGTTCTAAGCGATATACATTCGAATCTCGAGGCCTTGACTACGGTTCTGGCTGATATTGAAAAACGGGGTATAAAGACGATTTATTGCCTGGGTGACGTGGTCGGCTACGGGCCAAATCCCAAGGAATGTCTCGACCTGATTATAGAAAAGACTAAGTGGTGCATCCTTGGAAATCATGATTATGCGGTCTTCTATGAGCCGACAAATTTCAACTACGGAGCAGAGCAGGCGAGCTTCTGGAGCCGGGAAGTTCTGGAATCGGAAGAAGAAAAACAGTGCCGCGATACACGCTGGAGCTTTTTGGGTGAGCTGCCGATGCGGCAGACGCTCAAAAGCAAATTAGGAACAAAGTCGGTAACAGTAGATTTTGTTCACGCTTCGCCCAGAAGGCCGATTAACGAATACATCTTCCCCGATGATGTTTATACGAATCCGCTGAAGGTTCGGTTGCTGTTCGAGCGGGTCAAACACATATGTTTTGTGGGCCATACACATATGCCCGGCGTGTTTCTTAATGAGCCGGACTTCTATCTGCCGGCTGAGCTTGGCGATGTCTATCCGATTGTCGAGGATGAAAAGGCGATTATCAATATCGGCTCGGTCGGACAGCCCAGGGACAAGGACAATCGAGCCAGCTATGTGTACGTGAATGAAAACGAGGTCCATTTTGTACGGCTCGAATACGATTTTGAAACTACTATGAAAAAGATAACGGCAATCGAACGATTAGACAGCTTTCACGCGGAGCGGCTGCAGAGCGGGAGATAAACTCGTTTCTCGATGCTCGATACTCGTTAGAGATAGGATATGCGGGATACAAGATTATGAGAGTTATTTTGACTTTAATTGTTGCCGGCTTTGTTGCTTTTTGCGGCTTGCTTATCGTTGAATCCGGATTTTTTAAATGCCCGGTATTCAATCCAAAAGCCTGTATCTTACTGCAAAGCACCACGGGTAATGAAAACAGCGGAGCCGCGAATGCGACCGCAGAGGAACCGCCCCAGATAGGAGAGGACGACTCTGTTACTTTCAGCGCTGACAGCGCTCCGGCTAAAATCGTTACGCTCGGTGCAATGGACCCTAAGACAGAAGACCATGAGACCGGCTTCAAGTTTCAGTTGGAACTGAACTCAAAAGGTGCAGCTATTCGGAAAGCGACCTTTAGCAATGGCCTCCATAATGGACGCCCCAGCGGATTTAACGACCGTGATTACAAGGACCCTCAGCCATTGGTAATTATCTCACCCATACTGGAAAGAGACGGCAGGGAAATTTTGTCAATGGCTAATATGAGCCTTGTATTTGTTGAGCAGCAGCTGCAACTGCCTCTTGATAGACTTCACTGGAAAAGCCTCGATAAAGAAACCGCAGAGGATGGCTCGCAAACAGCACGCTTCGAAGCGATAATTAAAATTGTAGGTACAGACGAGCCGGTCTTGAAACTGATTAAAACCTATAAAATCACCCCCCGCAGCTATCTTATGGAATACAATATAACCGTCGAGAATATGAGTGATACCGAACAGAAAGTCCGTTTCAATTTATCCGGGCCGGGCGGACTTGGCAGAGAGGGTATTCGCAGCGATATGAGAAAGGTCATAGGAGGATTCCTAACATCCGAGCCAAAGGTAGTATCTTCAAGACAGGGAATTCCCTCTAAGGGATTTTTTCGAAAAGAGCCGGGTCTTAAAGACGGTACGGAGCAGTACCAGCAGGCCCTACGGGCAGGAAACCAGACACAAATCAATGAGGCCAAGAATAACTTACGGATAGGACACAATCTCCCTGATGCATACAGAGGCGCTCATTTTCTGTGGGCCGCTGCGGTCAACAAGTACTTCGCAGCGATTCTTGTGCCTATGCCGGAAGAGGGCAAAGAGTATTGCGACTGGATAACGGATAAAACAGGCCGATATCACAATCCCGACGGAGACTCACGAGCCGACAGCGGGGATGAAACTATAGGATTTGATTTGAAAATCACCTCGAGCACCTTGGCTGCTATGGGCCAGGCCAACAGCTCAATGACATATAACTTCCAGTTATACGTTGGGCCTAAGGATAAAAGTCTCTTCGATAAGAACGAGCGGTATCGAGATTTCGGCTTTGTTCAGACAATAGATTTTATGGGCTGCTGCTGCCCAGCCGGCATTATAAAGCCTCTGGCCTTCGGGATATTAGCGATAATGAAATGGATGTACGGTTTTATCGGCAATTATGGGGTGGTAATTATCATATTAGTTTTCCTGATGCGGCTTATCATACATCCACTTACGAAAAAGGGCCAGGTCTCGATGAGCAAGATGAGCAAACTGGCCCCGAAGGCCGAGGAGATAAAGAAAAAATACGCCAACAACAAGGCTGAAATGAATAAACAGATGATGGCCCTTTACAGAGAGCAGGGCGCCTCGCCGGTTATGGGTTTTCTGCCGATGATGGTTCAGATGCCGATTTGGATCGCTTTATGGAGCGCGGTGTACGCCAGTATTGAGCTGCGCGGTGCTGCATTTTTGCCGTTTTGGATTACTGACCTTTCGTTACCGGATGCTCTTTATAGATTTCCAACGGCAATAGTTGTGCCTTTGTTAGGCTGGAAAATAGAATCGCTGAACCTTCTGCCGCTTATGATGGGCCTGGCGTTTTATCTTCAGCAGAAACTAATGCCGTCCCAGGCGGCGGCGTCTGCCAACCCACAGGTTGCTCAGCAGCAAAAAATGATGATGATTATGATGCCGTTGCTGTTCCCGCTGATGTTATACAATGCACCGTCGGGAGTGAACTTGTATATTATGTCAAGTACCTTTGCCGGAGTCTTTGAGCAGTATGTCATTCGCAAACATATCCGGGAAAAGGATGAAGCCGAATCGAAGGGCCTGGTAGCCGCAACGAGCAAGACCGGCGGGAAAGTCAAAAAGAAAAAGCCTAAGCCGTTCTTTAAAAATATGTAAGGCAAACCGAGTGGCTTTTATTGTCATTCTGAGGCGAAGCCGAAGAATCTCTAAACCTTTTCGCAGGCCGGATGCTTCGTTTCAATCAGCATGACATTTCTTTATATTCTTCGTTCAGCATGACACGGAAACCGGATGTATGAACTTAATGACACTATCGTGGCTGTCAGCTCTCCGACCTCAGATAAGAGAGTAATTGTCCGCATAACCGGCCCGGAGACAATCGAGACCTGTAAACAGATTTTCGACTCTTCAATTTCGGATATCACGGAGAAAAAAAACAGCACCCTGACAGCGGTAAGGGTGAAAATCGACGATGAACTACAAGTCGATGCTCAAATATATATGTTTTTTGCCCCGCACTCATACACCGGCGACGATGTGGCCGAGATACATATCCATACAAATTCTGCTGTTACTGAGGTCTTAATAGGTAATTTATTAGGCAAAGGTCTTAGGACGGCAGGGCCGGGCGAATTCACGGCGAGGGCGTATCTAAACGGCAAAATCGATTTGGCCCAGGCCGAGGCCGTGAATGAGATTATCGTAAGCTCCAACGCATTTCAATTAGCCGCCGCCGAAAAACTTCTCAGCGGACGGTTGTCTGAGACCACGGCAAAGGTACGCTCGGCGATAATGGATTGTCTTAGCTTAATCGAGGCTGGACTGGATTTTAGCGGGGAAGATATCGAGCTGGAAACCGGAGCGGATGTAATCGAGAGACTTCTCGGCGTAAAGGAACAACTCGAGCATTTACTCACCGGAAGCATCAGGTACGAGACGCTAATCGATTTACCGGCGGTGGGGATTGCCGGGGCCCCCAATGCCGGTAAGAGCAGTCTGCTCAATAAACTGCTCGGTAAGGAAAGAAGTATCGTCTCGCACATGCGAAAAACCACCAGAGATGTGCTGACCGCTGTTTGCGTATTGGAGCATTGCAGGTGTGTGCTGTTCGACTGCGCGGGTCTGATGAGACAGCCGGAGGACGTCCTCGATGAATTGGCACAGCAGGCGGCTATTGAGGCGATGCGAAACAGCGCTGTGGTTGTATTCTGCGTTGACATATCAAAAGGTGACTGGTCCGAGGACATCTCGATACTCAAACTCATAGAGCCGAAGGCTTTGATACCGGTCGCGACAAAATGCGATATGGTATCCGAAAAGGTTTTATCAGATCACCTTGCCGAGCTGAAAGAAATATTCGGCATCGAGCTTATAGCAACTTCTTCAGTAACCGGCGCCGGTTTAGAACTGTTGCGAAATACAATTGACAGAAAAACAATTGAGCTGGAACCTGGTTTTGCGACGGATGAATCAGTCGCCTCTCGGCTCTCCGAGAGCAGCCAAAGCTCTGTTGCTCTTATCGCCCGGCACAAACAGGCTGTTACCGAGGCAATTGAGAACGTCGGTGAATCCATCAGTGAATTAAGAGCCGTCAATGATGAGGTCGCCGCAATGATGCTTCGAGCTGCTTACCAGGCCATTTCCGGTATCGAATCCGCCACAGGCGGTCACGTCGATGAGCAGATATTAGAGCAGATATTCAGTCATTTCTGTATAGGTAAATAAACTCGTGACTCGATACTTGATTCTTGCTTTTCTGTTCCTATGAGCATCGAGCATCAAGTATCGAGAATCGTTATTTGTCTTTGGCTTCGAATTCAGCGTCGATTACATCATCCGGTTTTTTTCTTTTAGCTTCACCTTCAGGCGGTGGAGGTGGTGTCTGCTCAGCCTGGCCGGGCTGGGGCGGGGCTGAAGCTGCCTGCTTTTTGGCTGCCTCTTCGTAAAGCACCTTGCCCAGTTCCTGGCTTGTGGTGCCGAGATTTTCAATGGCTTTCTTTATCGCATCGGCGTCTTCGCCTTTTACAGCTTCCTTGAGGTTGTTGACTGCATTTTCGATATTGCCGCGGACATCGGCGGAGACCTTGTCACCGTGCTCTTTGAGCGTTTTTTCCGTTGAATAAATCAACTGGTCAGCCTGGTTTTTCAGGTCAACGACCTCTCTTTTCTTCTTATCTTCGGCGGCGTGGGTCTCGGCATCCTTGGCCATTTTCTCAACTTCCTGGTCGCTAAGACCTGAGCTGGACTTAATCTCGATGGACTGCTGCTTGCCGGTACCGAGGTCTCTGGCCGAAACGTTCAAAATGCCGTTAGCGTCAATATCAAAGGCAACCTCAATTTGTGGGATGCCACGAGGTGCCGGCGGAATATCGGCAAGCTGAAATCTGCCGAGCGTGCGGTTGTCTCTGGCAAATTCCCTTTCGCCCTGGAGGACGTGGATGTCAACGGTGGTCTGACTGTCAGCGGCGGTTGAGAAAATCTCCTTCTTGCTGGTCGGAATCGTGGTGTTGCGTTCAATCAATCTTGTCATAACCCCGCCCAGGGTCTCGACACCCAATGAAAGCGGTGTTACATCTAAAAGCAGTATGTCTTTTACGCCGGCATCTCCTGCCAGGACGGCACCCTGAATAGCAGCACCCACTGCAACGACCTCGTCGGGATTGATGCTCTTGTTCGGCTCTTTAGCAAAGATGTCCTTTACGATTTCCTGAACTTTCGGGATTCTTGTCGAGCCGCCGACAAGTAAAGTCTCGGCGACATCGCCGGGGTTCAGCTTTGCATCCGCCAGTGCCTTATGGCATGGGTCTTTAAGCCGTTCGAGAATGGGTTCTACGAGCGATTCAAACTTGCTTCTGGTAAGGGTGATTTGCAAATGCTTGGGCCCGGAGGCATCGGCGGTGATAAACGGCAAATTAACCGTGCTTTCGAGCTGAGAGCTCAATTCGCACTTTGCTTTTTCAGCGGCTTCCTTGAGTCGCTGGTGAGCCATCGGGTCATCTCGCAGGTCAATCCCCTCGGTCTTTCTGAATTCATCAGCCAGGTAGTTTATCAAGACAGCGTCCAAATCATCGCCACCGAGGTGTGTATCACCGTTGGTTGCAATGACGTCAATGATACCTGTTTTCTCGTCGAAGCCTCCGATATCAAGGATAGAGACATCAAACGTTCCGCCACCAAAGTCAAAAACTGCAACTTTTTCGTCCTTCTTCTTCTCAACACCATATGCCAGCGCGGCGGCGGTCGGCTCGTTGATGATTCGCTTTACCTCGAGGCCAGCGATTTTGCCGGCGTCTTTTGTAGCCTGACGCTGGGAATCGTTGAAGTATGCCGGGACGGTAATGACGGCACTGGTAACCGTCTCGCCCAGATAATCCTCGGCGGTCTTTTTCAAATCCTGCAGAATCATTGCCGAGATTTCAGGCGGAGTGTATTCTTTGCCCCGGACATCAACCTTGACCAGCTCATCAGCGGCGCCGGTGATTTTATAAGGGACAATCTTTTCTTCCGATGAGACTTCATTGTGGCGCCGGCCCATAAAACGCTTGATGGAAAATACTGTGTTTTCAGGGTTTGTTACCTGCTGATGGCGAGCAATCTGGCCGACGAGCCTTTCGCCCTTATCGGTAAAGCCGACCACCGAAGGGGTCAGCCGGGAGCCGGAAGAGTTAATCAGAACCTTCGGCGCCGAGCCTTCCATCACGGCTACTACCGAATTTGTTGTTCCTAAGTCTATTCCAATAATTTTAGCCATAGTCATATTCCTTTCGCTATAAATTCATCTCATATACTCCAGATGTGCAAAAGACGTGCCAGTTGGGGGAACAGGCCGGTGCGAGCTACTTAACATCTTGATTTTAAGTAAGTTAGGTTTTTTCAAGGGCTTTTTTATGCTTTCCGCCTGCACCGTAATAACTCCTCGATTGGCAAATATTTGTGCCATTTTGGCAGATTCGGGCCGCCTCGGTTTGGCCGCTACAAGCTGTTTCGACATTGGGTTTGAACAGTCCGGCAACTCCTTCGCAAACAACGCAGGCCTGACAAGATTGGGTTTGTTTTTTCCACTTAGCCAAGTGTCCAATTTTTCATATATACTTTTAATATAAGAGTTTACGTTAATTTGAGCGTCCTTGACATTGGGTTTGTTTTGCATAAAAAGTATTACAAAGCTGCTTAGCTTTGTCAGGTACAAAGGAGCAAAGGCACAAAGGCACAGAGCGGACAATCTTAAATCTGAAATGTGGGATATTAAATCGAACAATGCTTTGCTCCGCTGATTAGACCATCCGGACTGACGATTGACTATGAACCATCCATAGTTAGATGCATTGTACCATATTTCGAGTTTGATTTCAAGTAGATTTGAAAAAAATCTCCGAGACACGGCACTGTATTCTGGACGCTCGTTAGTGAGGAGTGAGCTAAAGTGAACTAAAGTGCCTAAAGTGAGCTAAAGCTGGATGCTCCCCCTAAGGGGTCTCCGCAGAGCTCCGAGATACTGGATGCTTGATGCCGGATGCTTGATGTCATTTCGAGGATGCCCTCTTCTTGCTTTCGTTTGTACCCGCGTTTACATTAGTGCGGGTGCAAGAAAATAGGGGGCCGATGTAACAATCTCAAGAAAATAGGTAGCAGTCTGCGAATAAAAGGTTCAAATGTTAGTTTCAATAGGAGGTAGTGTCAAAAACAGCTTATACGTAAAGCGCGTACGCGCTTTACGTATGACAATTATGAATTTCCAAAAAGTTGAATTTAACACAAGATCCCTTCCATTCGACTATGCTTCCCACACCAAATGAAGGCAGGAACCTATTTTGTACGGGACAGGCTCTGAGCAATGTCGAAGGATCCAAAAACTCAGATAAGGATAAGGTTCAGCCGGGATCCGCTGGGGCTAATGATTTCGACCATACCATTTTGTACTTGAGCCGTTTTGGATCTTCATGTTCATGTGTCTTGGCTACGACAAAGCCGCGTCCGAAATACCAGTTAACAGCTTTAAAGTTTCTCACGTAAACGTGTGTATAAAGAAACATGCTGCGATGTTTTGCTAAATCCGATAGGTTAGTTCCAATCCCCTTACCTTGACAATGCGAATCAACAAACAGCTCATTTATGTAGCTGTTTTCCATCAACATAAATCCCTTAATCAACCCATCCTCCTCATATACATATCCGTCTGTATTTTTTATCTCATCATTGAGAGAATTTTGCATCTCAGACCGAATTTCATCAAAGAAATCGAGTACACGGCGTGACTCATTTTGCCAGATTTCGCGGACACGTTCGATTTCTTTTTGGTCATTTTTCTTCATTTCCCGAATCATATTTAATTGCTCCTCTAACAGTGCGGCTCACCATCGAGTATTGAGTTTCAGTGGAAAACCAGTCTATTGCGAAACTGCTGCCAAATGTATTGCCACCAAATAAATAAAAGTTTTTCAATTTTGGCTAAACATATAGCGTAAAGTATTACCAGCTGTGGTTTTATCTTCATTTAAAATAAGCTCATAAAGCTTAATCACGGCATCGCAATGCCGTCCATAATCATCTGTATTCTGTAGACCTTCCAATTCCAGATAATCCGCATAATCTCCAAGTTCAAGGACCAGCTTCTCCATCAGAAGCTCGGCAGCCTCCGTATTTACAACGGGATTACTTTTCTCATAGGCATCGATGATGATTTTATTCAGTACATCGTCTATAGGGTATTCGCCATCAGAAGAATATTTAGAAAAATCAAGAACCCCATATTGCTGAGGATAAAGCATTTTCATGCAAAGTATTGGATCTATCTCTTTGAATTTCTTAAGCCTATCAACCATTGCTTGAGCAAACTGGATTAGTGCTTCATCACTTGTTCGTGGCATGGCGGTAAAGGCCAGCGATTTGAAAACATTGGCGCCCGCATGTTGCAGCTCAATCCGAGTAGCACCTTTTTTGATTTGTTCTTCGAATTCCGCCATGAGTTCTCTATACGTGTCTGGTTCATATTGCTTAATGGTTTTGAATATGGGAATATCGAGCGATGCTTCGTCAAAATCCCCTGCATCAAAAACGGATTCTACGGGCAATAAATCAGATGGGTTGACAATCCCGTGAATGACACCGGCATCTAGCATTTCATCAACTGTTGGATACCAAAGATCATCATGATGTGTATAAAATAGTTTATCCAGAAATCCACTTTTAATTCCTTGCTGTTGAAAAATAAGCAAATCCTTAGCTTGCTCTGCTTCCATATCTGCAAGGGCACCAAGATTTTTATAGCCCATTTTGTACTGGTGAAAAGCCAAGTTAGCTCCCATTCCAAGGAATCGGTTTTTACCTGAAATGAAAGCAGTTGTAGCGGCTGAATAACAGCCTTTAAGAGAATACGTGTCGAGACCATAAGTAGATATTAAGTCGGCCAGCTCACGTCCTTCATAAATTCTCCCTCCAATACTATCTAATATGATGCCTTTGACTTCAGGATACTTTTTTAGAAGCTGGCCAACTTCTTCTGATACTCCAAAGCCCAGTCCGCCTTGCAAGTGAATGAAAGCGTTGTCTTTCTCCAATTTGAGTGTGTAGTTTCCCCACTCATCTTTTTGAAAACCAATGCGGAAAAAGTCTTTATAAATTGGCCAGGACTTCCCCAGAATGGCTATTGTGAGGATAAATCCAACAATGACAAGCCCCTGAGATGTACGCGCCCAAAAACGCTTACCACTTTTTTCTATATGATGATTACATGAACGCCATAAACCTACAATTTGCCAAGGGTAGACAATTATATAACAAAAGACAGCATAAATGAGTGCCACACGAGCAGCAATTACTGGATTCTCAATGATTTCATTGTATGAAAGCAATTTCTCAAATAACACTTTGACAAAATTGAGTAAAACAAGGTTAATCCAAAATGATATGGTCAGAGAAAGTTCGCCACGCCAGTGCTTACGAATATAATTCACAGAACGATCCCTTTTTTTTGCAGGTTCTTCTTTTATAGTTTTTGTAATAGGATTAATTCTTTCTTCTGATTCATCATAAGGGCGAGCATCAAAGTTCATGTTTGAAGAAACTATTTGCTCTTCTTCTGTTTCGTTTGCCACTAATGACATGTTAGCAGAAAGTATTTTGTCATTTTCAGAATTATCCGATGTTTGACTTAAATTGTGATAAACGATAATAGCACGCATACCACGAAAGAAAAAAATCAGGAAGACAATATTTAAAACAACACCAATTGCGTAAATTTCTCCCAACGGTTGCATTGAGAGGTAAATTTTATAAACAATAGTAACAAAAGTATACAGCACCATAATTACACTACATGCCTTGTTCCGCTTATAAATGCCAATACTTAAAGCAGAAATTATTGCCACATCAATCAACATAAGAATATTTGAAAATGCACCGAGTAGGCTGAATGCTGCAAAAATAAGCCCAACAATCCAAGCAGTTTTGATTGTTCTTTCGATGTTCATACTTTGGATTACATTACAAAAAATGCTAATAATTTTCAGCCCCCGAAAAGAGGGCACTACTACATCGTGCTCGTCTAAGGCCCGACAAGGCCCATCCACCACACGCAAGTGATGCCCCTTAGCCCGAAGGCAAAGGAGCACCGACCATTACGCATTCGTGGATTTACAAAATTTGCCGGTTTAAGACGAAACGCTAAAAGTTCAGCCACCTATTTTATCACAGGGTAATCAACGGCTTTCCCTTTTTCGCTGATATGTAGTGTACCAGATTATGACCGTTCCCGTCAAGCACAAATAGTTATACCAATTGCAGTTAAAAATTGCCGAAAAAATTGCATTTATACTAACTGGGAGAGCCTGGATTCCTGCCTCCGCAGGAATGACAAGGTCAGGCAATCGGCAATCAATAAATAAAATTGGTATTATACGTAAAGCGCGTACGCGCTTTACGTATGAGCTTTTTCTTGCGATTGATTATTAAGGTAAAAGAAGTAGGACTGCATGGGCAAACTCATTACCCATCATACGGACTACATTTTTTAGCTTTTTTGCGGAGTGTCCTGGTTTAGTGCAGAGCGGATGATTTGTGCTCGAAGAACATCTCTGTTGGTAGGGTCCAGCGATTTTCCGCAGTTTAACTGGAGGTGGGCCGGCAGGGTCAGCATGAACAGGCGATTTATGGTGGCAATTGAAAGCCGGCCTGTTTTATCCGAGCCCTTGGGGGTACCGCAGAGCGTGTAAAGCTTCTCTATTGCCGGAGTTGAGGCCCCCATATACTCGTGCATATTGATTCCTAACCGCAGGTGGCTCAGCAGGAACAGCGCCTCCTGGGAACTTATCAAATGTGCGTTCTGTAAGAGTGCCATCGCCCGGGAGATTTTATCGTCGAGGACGTCAGACTGCTTAGAGAGCAATTGATTTCTTGCAGCTTTTTCATACTCGATTATTTCAGGGATGACGGTATTTTCAAATTGCGAGATGATGTCCGACTCCGAGACGCCGAGCGTAACCTGATTGGATATCTGGTACAGGTCACTTGCGGCTTCGGTACCTTCGCCGAAAAGACCTCGCACGGCCAGGCTCATATCCCTTGCGGCGTTGAAGAACTTTTCAATCTGTCCTGTCATTTTCAGGGCGGGCAGATGGAGCATTACCGAGACCCTCACCCCTGTGCCCAGATTGGTCGGGCAGGCAGTCAGATAGCCATAACGAGGACTGAAGGCATAGTCGACCTTTTTCTCTATCATATCGTCGATTTGGTTTATCTGCTCGGCGCATTTAGATAGCTGACAGCCGGCCTTTAGCACCTGGAGTCGCAGATGGTCCTCTTCATTAATCATAGCTGTGAAGAATTCCTTCTGTGCCATAACAACACCGCGTGGTCCCTTGCCGAAGGCATGGTGCCGGCTGATAAGATGGCGTTCGACCAGGAAATGTCTGCTTAGAGTGGGGGCCTTGTCCACGCTGATATAGAAGATTTTATCGCCAAGGTCGAGAGACATCAGGACATCTCTTAGCTTCTTAAGTATTTCAGATTTTTCAGTAGTTGAGCAATGGCTGAGGAATTTATAGCCGGCGATGTTCCTTGCCAGACGAATCCGCGAGGACACGACGATATCGGCCAACGGTCCCGAGCCGTTGAACCACTCGTTTATATCATTACTTATATCTGTTAGTTTCATATCTCGTATTTCTTATTTATAGTATATAGGTCCTTTATTTTTCGGCTTGATTTATTTTGTCCCGCAATTCGGCAGCCAGCTCGTAATCTTCGCTTTGCACCGCAGCTTGAAGCTGCTGGCGCAGGTTTAAGAGCTCTATCTGTTTCTTTGTGTCCCGCGGTGTTTTTGAAGGGAGCTTGCCGCAGTGGGTTGTCTTGCCATTGTGAGCTTTTTCGATGAGCGGCAGGAGCAATTTCTCAAAGACCTCGTAATCATTGGGACAACCCAAGACCCCTTGCTTGCGGAACTGGGCCAGCGTAAAGCCGCAGTTCGGGCAGGCGAGATTCCGCTCTGAAGGGCCGGAGAGCTCATCATCTGTGGGCTGGACGGCAAGCAGACTGCTAAGCAGCTCATTTATAGGGATATGACTCTTGACGGCTATATCCTGCTCTGCCGCACAATGCTCACAGATGTGCATCTCGGTGCGGACCCCGTCGGCAATCTCGGTCAGGTGAATAGTCGCATCATTTTTGTTACAAATCTGACATTGCATAATCAACTCGATTTTCGATACTCGATATTGTTCTTCTACGAGCATCGAGCATCCTGTATCGAACTCCAATCTGTATATTATACCAAAAATCCTGCTTAAATAATCGTCAAATTTAGAAACCTCCTACAGGACGAAAACCATAGATTTCACCGATTATCACAGATTTGTCTGTGTTAATCCACTGGAATCTGTTTCATCCGTGTTTGCGAATTTAGCTGAGCAGCCCGGCTCCTCAACAACGCTGATACTTTGGAGCCTGACGCCTTTGGGCAGTTTGGCCCGGAGTTTTTCATATATATATCTGGCTACGTTCTCAGCTGATGGGTTGTTCTGCCGAAAGTAGCTGATTTCGTTCAATGCCACATTGTCAAACTCAGATACGATATCATCGACCATCGCCTTAAGCTCCTGAAAATCCATCACAACCGCCATGCTGTTTAGCTTGTCGCTGCTGACACCAGCGCTAACCAACCAGTTATGGTGGTGCATGGGTTCTTTTGAGCCTTCACGTAAGACGAGTTGATGCGATGCCCAAAAGCTCGTTTCGACACTAATAGTAAACATACCTCGATACTCGATGCTCGATACCCGCTATCTCCAAGCTCATCCCGTTTTCTCGGGATTCGTTTAAGGCTGCCATACATTCAGTATCGAGTATTCGTTTTATTTTTTAAGGCGCTGTTTTACTCGCACGTAAATATTGTTCGGAATCAAATTTGACAAATCTCCACCTAAAGAGGCGACCTCGCGAATCAAGGTCGAGCTGGTGAATCCATACTGTTCGCTGGTCATAATAAAGACGGTTTCTATGCCGGCCACAGCCCGGTTGGTCATAGCAAGCTGGAATTCATACTGGACATCGGTAAGGCTTCGCAGGCCACGGAGGATGACATCGGCCTTTTTCTTGGCGGCGTATTCGACCGTCAGCCCATCAAAACTCTCTACCGAGACGCCCGTCATCTGTCTTTCGCGGATTAGCTCAGCTATCATTTCCACCCGCTCTTTGGGCGTGAAAAGCTGATTTTTGATGGGACTTCGCCCAACCGCGATGATAAGCTCGTCAAAGAGTTTCATACCACGGCTGATAACGTCCAAATGCCCGTTCGTAATCGGGTCGAATGAACCGGGGAAAATTGCTCTTACACATTTTGGAGACATAAGCACACCCAAAAAATTAACTGAACTTAGGCAGGATAGCACAGGTGCAGGGAATAATCAATAATCATTTTTGTGATTTACCTCAGTTGGAATTTTTGAGCCAGTGGTCCAACCAGCTTATTACTGTTTCGTGCCAGAGGATTGAATTGTGCGGCTTAAGCACCCAGTGATTTTCGTCGGGGAAGTATAGCAGCTTGCTGGGAATTCCGAGGCGCTGGAGGGCATTAAAGGTGCCGAGTCCCTGAGTATCGGCCACCCGAAAGTCCAGTGCACCGTGGATAACCAGCATTGGAGTCTTCCAGTTTTTAACGAAGTTTACGGGGTTGTGCTTTTCATAGCCGGCGGGATTATTCCAGGGCGTGCCGAGGTGGTCCCACTCGGGGAACCAGAGTTCCTCGGTGTCGAAATAGGCCATACGTTCATCAATATTGCCGTCGTGATTGACCAGGCAGCGGAAACGGTTGGGCCAGTTCCCTGCTATCCAGTTAATCATATAACCGCCGAAAGAAGCTCCGAGTGCGCCGACCCTGTCTCCATCCATCCAGGGATAACGTTTTAAGGCGGCGGCCAGACCTTTCTGTAAGTCTTCAAGAGGCTTTCCTCCCCAGTCGGCTCGGATGGAATCTGTGAAGGCCTGGCCATATCCGGTGGAGCCGTGAAAGTCCACCATTACCGCAGCGTAGCCCGCTCCTGTGTATGCCTGTGGGTTCCAGCGGTAGTGAAAGCTGTTGCCGAAAGAGCCCTGAGGGCCTCCGTGAATCAGAAAGGCCACGGGGTATTTCTTAGCGGGGTCAAAATCCACGGGTTTTACTACGTAGCAATAGACCGTTTCATCGTTCCATCCGGCGAAAGTAAACTGCTCATATCCGCCCATGCGAGCTACGGCAATTTTTTCTGAATTAACATTAGTGATTTGGCGCATATCGCCGCCATCGGGTTTAACCGAATACAATTCTACGGGAGATCGCAGATTGTTCAGGGCAAAGATAATCCGATCCGCCGCGATGCAGGGTGAACTGATGTTGCCTTCTTTGGCAATGGTTCGGACGGCACCGGTTTTTACATTGACGGCGAACAGAGATTTTTGGCCCACATTAGTTGCTGTGGTGTAGATTGTTTTGCCATTTGCCGAGAAACAGAATGAGGATAGGCTGCGGTCCCAGTTTTCCGTCAGAATCCGCAGCCGGCCGTTGGGCCAGGTACGCAGGACGATTCGGAAACGGTCGGATTCACAGCCGGGCCTGGCCATAGCGAGGTAAGCCAGGGCCCTGCCGTCTGGAGAGAAAACCGGATGAGTATCCCAAGCCTGGTTTTCCTCTGTCAAACACGTCGGGGGTTCGGAACCATCAACAGGTGAGAAGTAAAGGTCGAAGTCCGTTGACCAGGGTTCTACTCGACCCACATCCCGCGCGCTAAAGATGAGTCCTTTGCCATCCGGAGTGAACGTAATTTCTTCCGTGCCGCCGAATGGTTTGGAAGGAGTATCGGCATCCATCCCCTGCATAACGTCTATGGGGTCACCACCCGCCGACGGCATCACAAACAGATGCGAACGCCGGCCATCCTTCCAGGTATCCCAGTGCCGGACAAAGATTCGCTCGTAGATTCGTCCGCTGGCTTTTCTCTGCTTGATTTCATCAAGCTTATCCTTCGTTTGCGCTATGGTTTTGCAATCCGGGAAGACTTCCATAGTAAAGGCGATATGCTTTCCATTGGGTGAGACGAGAAGATTTCCGACTTCAAGGGGCAGGTCTGTAACCTGTTGGGCTTCTCCGCCGTCAATTCGAATTCGCCACACCTGTGCCGAATCTGAGCGGGTGGATATAAAGAATACCGAGGCGGCAGCGCCGGCCTTTAGCATACCCGCCTCCGGCGGGCAGTCAGGCGCCCAGCGGGGATTAGAGTCCCCTTCGGGATGAGATGTCAGTCGGCGAAGGCCCGTCCCGTCAGTGCCGAGAAGCCAGAGGTCGGTCCGCCCCCTGTTTTCTTCGAGGTCGGTCTGGCGCAGTGTAAAGACAATCCATTTGCCATCCGGTGAAACCTGCGGGTCGGAGAGCCGGTCCATCGTGAGCATATCGTGAATGGAAAACGGATGGGTCTGGCCGGTAGGTACTGCAGAAAGGGCCGCAAGACTTACACACAGAACAAGAAACAGGGCTATTGGTATCGTACGCATTATTATCTCCTAATCATTCGGGTTAAACTGTTAAACAACTATTCGCCACTAAGACTCTTTGGTGAGCGTAACGGGGATATCGAGCCAGAAGGTTGAGCCTTTATCGAGCTCACTTTCCATCCCGATGCTGCCTGCGAGCATAGCGGCCAATTCAGTGCTGATGGTAAGTCCCAGGCCGGTTCCGGTCGATTTGCGGGTTATAGAACCGTCGGCCTGACGAAATTTTTCAAATATCTTTTCCCTGTCAGACTCGGCAATGCCACAGCCGGTATCGCTTACTTCAATCCGGACTGTCTTTTCATCCATCATTTTGGCACTAATTTCAATTCTGCCCCGCTGCGGCGTAAACTTTACGGCATTACTTAGAAAATTGTACAGTATCTGCTGGACCTTGCCGGCATCCGTTGAAAGAATCGGTATATCGGAATCGACCATCATTTTGACTTTGACTTTCTTTTTCTTTGTGAGCAGTGAGAAAGACGATACGAGAGCCTTACATAATTGCTGGACAGAAGTTTTTTCTATGTGCAGCTCCATTTTACCGGCCTGAGTTTTAGCCAGGTCGAGCAGGTCGTTAATCATATTCAGCAAGCTGTTACCGCTGGTGATAATGTTCTCAGCGTACCTTTGTGCCTTTTCCTTTTTCAAAAGATGCGGCTTTTCCCGCAGGACCTGAGCAAAGCCCAGAATTGCATTCAAGGGAGTTCTAAACTCGTGTGAAATATTGGCTAAGAATTCGCCTTTTATCTTGTTGGCTTTGAACAGCTCGATATTTCGTTCTGAAAGCTCGACAATTTTGGCATCGAGCTGTTTGTTTGCCTGCCGGAGTTTTTTCTGAGCTCCCTGCAGCCCGTCGAGCATATTGTTGAAGGCATTTGCGAGCTTTTCATATTCGTCGCCGGTTTTTATTGCGCTTCTGATGTCGAGATTGCCCTCGGTGACATTGTTTGCAATTGCCCGCAGCTGCCGGATAGGTCTTAGGATGACGCGCTGAGTTATCCAGTAGAAAGCAATGATGGCTCCGATGCCGCCGATGAGACCTGCAACGAAAATGAAGATAAGATTCATAAGTTTCGTATCTCTGATTTCGCTCCCAAAGTCTTGAGACTGAATGACTACTGCCCCTATCATCTCGTTAAGTGAAAATGCCCTTTTAAGGGCTGACCCTTGTGGATTGTGGCAGCTTATACAATGGCCGGTTGCCCTAAAAATACGAACGTAATTGCTATTGAGCACGCCGCCTTCTTTCCTTAACAGTACAGTATCGTTCCGAGCCTGATCGGCTTTTAGAGATTCGATCATCTCTTTAGCCTCTTCGGTCAGTTTCGAGTCCGACGAGTCAGGGTTTTCATCTTCTTTTGTGAAGCTAATCCATCGCACCTCAGGGTCGTTTACATCCATCACCTGCCCGGTATTGTCTAAAGGTGCAAGAGCCGTTTGTCCGGGGTCTTTTAGCTGGAAGTGCCGGTCGAGCAGTGCCTGTGACCTTGCTCTGCCTGTATCGAGCAGGTCTTTTTTTACAAGCTGACCCATCCAGATATAGGGCAGAAGAAGCGCAATCGTTAAGATAAAGATCACCGCAGCCCCGAAGGTGAGTCTGCACTTTTTCGCCAGCGACAGCGGCGATAACCGCAAGAGGCCCAAAAACTTTTGCCAGATTTGTTTTAAGTTAATCCGCATAAGCTAAAATTTACTTTCACAAAGCATAAACAAGTGCACAAGAGCATAAAAGCATAAGTGATTTTCAAACACTACTCATTAAGCTTATGAAATTCGGCTCTGAGCTTGGGTAAAGCATCCGGATAATTTTTCTGAATGAAATCAACCATTTTTTCTCTGACCTGACAACGAAGACTCCATGCGGTCGAGGCATCCGCGGCGCTCATAAGGGCCCTCAATTCGACCGTGCGCTCAGATGTATTAGTAACCTGGAGGACGCAGACTTTGCCGTCCCACAGCTCCGAACTTTTAAGGATGCGCTGAAGCTCGGCTCTGATAGACTCGATAGGTACCGTATAATCAACATAAATGAATACAGTACCTAAAATATCAGCTGTAACACGGGTCCAGTTCTGAAAAGGCTTTTCAATGAAATAGGTTATGGGGACAACCAAGCGTCTTAAATCCCAGATTCTCACGACCACATAGGTTAAAGTTATTTCTTCGATTCGTCCCCATTCATTTTCCACTATGACAACATCATCCACGCGGATAGGCTGGGTAACAGCGATCTGGAGGCCGGCGATAAAGGTAGCAATAGTTCTCTGAGCAGCCATGCCAACGACGATGCCAATAATGCCGGCCGAGGCCAAAATGGTTGTCCCTAAGTGGCGCACCCTTTCAAAAGTCATCAGGCATGTTCCGAAGGCCACAATAATCACAACTGCGATTACTATTCTCTTAAGGACCCTGAATTGGGTATGTATTTTTCTGGCCCTGAGATTATCTTTCACATCGACATTAAACCGGTTGAGAATATAGTCTTCTAAAACATAAGTGGACCTGATTAATAACCATGAGACCAGACCGATAAGGAGCAAGCCCAGAATATGATTGAGAAAATCAGTTACCTGAGTTTGAAATGCAGTTAATTTCGATATTAGGCGGATGATGATAAGAATGATTATCCAGAGTAAAGGTCTAAAGCAATACCTGACAAATGAGTCATCCAAGGTGCTTTTAATGCGTTTAACAAGCCCTCGCAGCAGTCCAAAGATAAAAAAATGGCCTATAAGCCCAACCAGAACGGCCGCGGCGCACAACCAAGCCAACCTTTCCCAGTTTTGCAGAGTCGCCAACATAGGAATACCTCAGGTAATTATTGGTTTACATTTTGTGATTTGTCAATTGTAAGAAAACACATTCAGTATCGAAAAATAATAAATCCCAAATACCGAATTCCATTGTAAACAGGAACTTATAGTCTAATGACGAATTTCACTCCCATTGTAATGTTTTTTATCCATGATATCCTATTAATGGTCAAGACAATTTTTCGCCTTTTTGTTTAACTGAAAGTCGGATTCCAATGCCGCTAACAGTTTTACTCGTCGGTTTTTTGGCGGATAACGTGCGAGTGTCTTTGCATTCGGAGATTAAGCTCGTCGAGCTGTTTGGCGTCCACTTCGCTGGGGGCGTCGGTCAGGAGGCACTGTCCGCGCTGGGTCTTGGGAAAAGCAATGACATCTCTAATATTTTCGGTGCCGGTAAGGAGCATAACGAGCCGGTCGAGGCCGAAGGCTATTCCGCCGTGCGGCGGGGCACCGTAATCCAATGCCTTCAAAAAGAAACCGAACCGCTGCTGTGCCTGGTCCCGTGATATATTGAGCAGGTCGAAAACTTTTTGTTGAACTTTCGGATTATGGATACGAATGCTTCCGCCGCCAATTTCAGAACCGTTGACGACGATGTCGTAGGCTTGCGAACAAATATTGGCGGGGTCGGTATCGAGCTTGTCCATGTCCTTTTCGATGGGAGAAGTGAACGGATGGTGCAGTGAGTCGTAGCGCTTTTCATCTTCGTTCCATTCAAACAATGGAAAGTCCACAATCCATACAAACTCAAAGCGTCCCTTGTCGTAAAGTTTCAGGTCGCGAGCAAGTTTGCACCGCAAAGGAGCCAAAGCTTTGTTGGCGGCTCCTTCCTTGTCAGCGACAAACAAAAGCAAATCGCCCTCTTTTGCTTCGAAAAGTTCAATTATCTGCTGCTGGGCTTCGGGGGTGAAGAACTTTGCGCAACCGCCGAGCAGCGAGAGATTATTATTTTCTGTTTTGAGCCGGGACCAGGCCAGTCCCCTGGCGCCGTAGTCAGCCACGAAGTTTGTTAAGGTTTTTTCGATATCGCTTCTGGAATATTTCTCGCCGGGGGCGCACAGCCCTTTTACTATCCCGCCTTTTTCGACCACCGAGGTGAATACCTTAAAAGAGCTTTGTTTGGCGATGTCGGAAATATCCTTTAGTTTCATATCGAAGCGGAGGTCCGGCCGGTCGGTGCCGTAGTCCGCCATTGACTCATGGTAAGACATCCGCCGAATCGGCATCGCCACATCTACATCCAGTATTTCCTTCCAGAGGCGGGCCACCAGGTTCGAGTGGACGTCGATTACATCGTTACTATCGACGAAGCTCATCTCGACGTCGATTTGTGTGAATTCGGCCTGCCTGTCGGCGCGGGGGTCTTCGTCGCGGAAGCAGCGGACTATCTGGAAGTATTTATCGACACCACTGACCATTAGAATTTGCTTAAAGAGCTGTGGCGACTGGGGCAGTGCGTAAAAACAGTTTGTGTGAAGTCTGCTGGGGACAAGGAAATCTCTTGCGCCTTCCGGCGTGCTTTTGGCCAGCATTGGTGTTTCAATCTCCCAGAAGCCCAGATTATCGAAATAATCCCGCACGACCATTGTAACACGGTGGCGGGTACGGAGCTTGTTTTGCATTTGGGGCCGGCGAAGGTCGATATAGCGGCTGGTCAGGCGCAGCTCCTCGCCGGTCTTTTCGGCACTGTCCATTTCAAAAGGCGGCGTCTTCGAGGTATTCAGGATTTCCATCTGCTCTACAGCGACTTCGATCTGGCCGGTCGGCAGCTTGGGATTTTCCATGCCTTCGCTTCGCGGCTGAACGAAGCCCGCGGCCGCTATTACCCATTCGCAGCGGGCCGTCTTTGCCAGTTTATGCATATCGGGCTGATTCTCAGGGTCAAAGACTATCTGGGTCAGACCTTCTCTGTCGCGAAGGTCGATGAATACGAGATTGCCGTGGTCGCGGTATGAATGGACCCATCCGGCCAGGGTAACCTTTTTGCCGGCGTCATCGAGCCGGAGCCGACCGCAATTATGTGTTCTTTTGAGCATTGCAAAATCTCTCTTTATAAAAAGTCTGTCCGTATCTCTGCGCGTGCAGAGACACACGCACAACAGGATAGTCGAATAGTAACGTCTCGTCAATGGTGGCTTTTAAGATTTGATAATAAGGTATGGAACAACTCGCCATTAATGGTCGGGGTTGAAACCAATATCACTATGCAATTGGGAATTCATATTGGCGGACTCTTAAATCACTAAGGTTCTCAGGATCGAAGCTAATAACAAAACCTTCATCCGATACATTATACTCAAATTCCTGACCGCTGAAAGGGTCTTTCGGTAAATTAGCCGGAAGCGTTTCCGGTAATTGACCGGTTTCTGCATTTACAAGGTAAATCTCTATGGCAACCTTTGTTACATTGAAGACAGTTATTCCTCCAACGTATATATCGTGCTGTTCAGCTACATTACTCGGAATGAAGAACCGTAGAATGACAACAGGGTCATCAACGGCATGATCCTCCAGTTGTTCTTCCAATTCCTGGATTTCCAAATACTTCTGTTGATACAGCATATCGCTTCCGATAACTCGGTTAACAGATGATAAAAACTTGTTGTATGACTCTTTCGCTCGCTCAAGTAACTCTTCGTCAGTAAGGCTCAGAATTTCCTGCCTGGCACTTTCATCTTCGATAAGCACCGAAACGTTTTCTCGCCAGTTCGCAAAATACTCAGGGTGCACACTTAAAAACTTTAGGGCATCATCCAAAGTAATCTCCAATGCCTTTCCAGGCGGTGGCAGTGCCCCCTGCACAGTACTAATCTGGCCCTGTAACCATATAAGGGTATCTCTATCCGGTGGCATGGAGCCAAGAACGTACTGAATACAGCGTAAGGCTCGGAAGTCGGCCGGCATCGAAGCCAAATACCCAAGATTTGCTTCGTCAACGAAGTGCTGAGCAAATCTTCGTATGCTTAGACATCTTTCAAGTGCTGCCCGGTATTCTCCATCGACAGCAAGAGTCCGTGCATCCAATTCAAGAAGAAAAGCGAGCTGGCGCAATTGGCCTATTAATGTAATGAGCGTGAGATTGTATATTCCCTGAGAGCGCATTATCCCCCAACTGCACTGTGGAATCTGAGTAGCGGCCTCAGCAATCCTAATAGTTTCGCGAGATTCTGGCAAATTCAAGTATTCTCTGAGCTTTTCATTAGGCTCAGCCCCAAGCAAGACCGCATCGAGGAGACGGTAGGTAGCATTATCAGGCTGGGGGCGGAGTATAAAAGCCTGATAATACAGCAAGGCCGCATTGTCCGGCTCCGGCGATGAGATGGCAGCCCGCGCTCCAATCGTCCATAGAACCAAGGTCGTGCAAATGCCGAAAATCGCCTTTTTACTAATGTAATTAACATTCCTCATAATAGCCCTCCTTTTAGATTGCGAATTCTATAGTCCATAGAAAACGCGGTGCGTTCAGCAATTTAAAAGGCCGAAATCATCCTGAATTAGTCCGTCTCGAATTCCTCACAACTATTATACGCTTATTGGTCAGACGAATCAAAGAGTTTTCTTGTCAATAACGTGTTTTTTAATATTTGACTTTAGGGCTGCTAATAGCTGCTTATTTTGGTGTGTATTGGAGCAAAATCAGGGGCAATAGGAATTTTTTGCAGAAATAAAGACCGTTGTTTTTCTCCGAAGCGAACCTTTGGGAGCAGAATTCGTATAAATTAACCCAAAGCCACGGGCTGAGGTTTTTTTTAGTTTCTCTCCTTTCCTCCTTGCCTCAGCCCATTTTTTTGATTCTCGGAGGAATGATGAGTATTTAATCGACTGGCCAACCAATTACGAGTATCGAGCAAACGTGTAGTTATCCGCTATTTGGTGTGCTTTATAACATCAAGTATCGAGCCACGAGCCTTTATATCAGAGCAGTGCTGAAATATCGCTCGGCCCTGTCCGGTAGTACAGTTGTTATATTGCCGTCGATGGTTTTTGCAAGTTTGCGTGCGGCCCAGACGTTGGCGCCCGAGCTGATACCAACCAGCAGGCCGAAATCCGTGCCCAATTGGCGGGTGGTTTCTATGGCATTGTCGTCGGAGATCTCCACGACATCATCGACCATCGAAACATCGAGCACATCGGGGATGAAGCCATCGCCAATGCCCTGAATCTGGTGCAGACCGGGCTCGTGCCCCAAGAGTGCCGAGCAGTTTTCAGGTTCGACAGCTACGATTTTTATATCTTTTCTTTGTTCTTTGAGGAATTTTCCGACGCCCTGCAGCGTACCGCCGCTGCCGACTCCGGCCACGAAGCAATCGATTTTTCCGCCCATCTGGCGCCAAAGCTCACGGGCGGTCTGCTCGTAATGTACGCGTGGGTTTTCCGGGTTCTCGAACTGCTGCGGCACATACATGCGCTTATCATCTGCGGCCATCTTCTCGACCCTGCTGACCGCACCGCCCAGACCCTCTTCGTCAGGGATGAGGACGAGTTCTGCGCCGAGGGCTTTGATGAGCTTTTTTCGCTCCACGCTCATACCTTCGGGCATGACGATTCGGACTTTATAGCCCATCAGGCACCCCACCAACGCCAGGCCTATGCCTGTATTACCGCTGCTGGGCTCAAGGATGATGGAATCTTCGGTGAGCTTGCCATCCCGCTGGGCCGCCTCGAGCATCGCCAGGGCCACGCGGTCTTTGATACTGCCGCCGGGGTTGAGAAACTCGGCTTTGGCGAAAATCCTCTCACCCTTCAACTGCAGCAAGGGCGTATTGCCAATAAGCTCGAGAATGTTGTCTGTTAGCATAGTAACTCTGAAATTTTTAATTCACGAAAAAATTTTTTTGGCTAAAAATATTTTAATAATTAATAATATAGTTGACAAAATACAAAGCAAAGGTTATTATTGAATTTGTTATGTGTTAATAATGCTTTGTTTGGAATCTTTTCTTCGTCAGATATTTTTTCAGATACAAACATTTTTTGGCTAAAATAGTATAGATTTATATAGAGCTTTTTGATATATTGTTTTAGAGCACATTCACAGGGCTGAGGATATCTCGCTTTTTCCTCTCCCTCCGCACCTCAGCCCTGTTTCCTCCTTTATCCGCTCAGTCCAGCCGAGGTTTTTCTGTCTCCATTTCCCGCCGTCATTGATGGCAATATCGGGCAAAAGCTTTGCAATCTTAAATTGTTTTTCAGGAAATTTATAAATACCTGTATTGTAGTATGAATTCTGGGGTATTTCGCTTCAGGGATTTTTTTGCTATCACTGGATTATGGTTGTAAGAAAACTAAAGAAGGCCTTTATCTTGAATAGAGTCTATCTGACCCATATTTGTATACATCTCGCGGAACTTCTTAGTGTATGGCCATTCCAACTCTCGCGATAGACCAATTTGATTTAAAACTTCCTCCAAAGAAATTCCCTGTTCAGCCTTGCTAAGCAAGCCTAAAACTTTAAAAACTGCTTTGTCGGCTGCACACACAAGCCAATTTTCTGAAGAATCGCACAAAAAAGCTAATGTTTCCTTTTCACCGTCATGAATGTCGGCTTGATACAATAGATCAAACTCGTCATAGAAAGTTTTAACCACAGACGGTTTAACGTCGATGATTTTTATAAGCTCTTTTTCTTCGTAAGGATTCAAGTCTATATGTTTTTTGCCGTCTTCCGTGTAGAGGGCTTGATCATCTGCAATTATTCGGGATATGCTTACATCACAATATTTGACAAAATCGTCCCAGATGCCTAAGCTAAAAAGTTTTATAATTGGCCCGGCATCAATCAACAGAAATGGAAATCGCTTCATCCGTGAAATCCTCTTCTTCCATGAGGTATTCCTGGGCCTTTTTGTAACTTATACCCATATATTTAGCAAACTGCATCAAAGACAATTTTCCTTCTCTCAAAGCTCGTAATGCCAAATCACAATATCTCTCAGGTAATGTCTCTTGGTTTTCAGATTCTCGAGGTTTATGGAATTTGGCCAACTTTTTGGCAGAATCACGATATTTTTGGGTATCTTGTTTTTGAATTCTGAAAAGGTTAGCTATACGGTAAACCAATGCATCTAAAGATACTCCGAATTCTCTGGCAATGTCATCTAAGTGATCCAGTTTAATTTCACCTTGTTCATTTTTTCGCAGGTCAATCCTTTCTCTTAGAGCATCGTCGGGCATTAAAAGCTGGCTCGCAAATGCATTCGCAAGTTTCTCCTCATCTTCAGTGGGTTGAGTATTTTGTAAACGACAGGTTGTGAAAATATTCCAAGTTAAGAGGTGAAAGAGCTCATGAGCAAGATCAAAGTTCCTGCGCCATTGCTTGGTTGTTCTATCCATATTTAGAAGAACTGCGTATCCGAACTCTGGAGAAAACGTCGAAATAGCGCTGCCGGAAAACGCTAAATGAAATACTTTCACATAGTATCTTTCTTCCAGAACTCGTTTAATTGAGGAACTTGGTATATCGCCAAGACAAAATTGATTTTGGACCTTTCTTGCAAAAGACTCAGCTTGTCCGAAAGTGAACTCTTCTGGTTTATCAACATCCGGTTCTGGGAATCTGACTTTTCTCACTTCTCCTGTAAGTACCTCAAGATTATAGTACTGCTCACAAAGTTGGGAAAATTCCGCCTCTGTTGCTTTCCTTTCCTCTTCGCTGTTTGGTTTGCTACGCCAGAGAATTACTTTATTAATAATTGGGGCGTCTGTTAAGAAGAACTCTATCTTTTTTTTGTAGACCTCAGCCAATTTGCTGAGTTGCGAAAACTTAGGCTCTCTTTTATCGTTTTCAAATTCACTGAGAGAGGATTGGCCTATTCCGCTTTCCTGAGAAGCTTTTTCGAGCGTATAACCGATGCCATTTCTTGCAATTTTTAATCTGTTCCCAATATTCATTGTCGCACCTCCTTTTCTGAATCCCAGAATATTATACCATATAAATCGACAAAAAGTGCCATATTTATTCTGAAAAATGGAAAATATTTGTTTTTTCTTTGATATTTCTGTGATTTTAACGATTTTTTTGCGAATTCCACCACATTTAATATCTTCTGGTAGTGGTTTTTGTGGGTTGGTTATGGTTTACCGCAGGGCGTCAATTGGGTGGTCGTATAGGCCGTCTTTGAGCGGTAGTTCGCCAGCGGTACTGCCGGACTGTGGATAGTGATAGCACTCAATCGCCTCTATCAATCGCGGGCACCTCGTCGAGATTAGAAGCGTACTTTTGCCATCGCCGGAGCGGATCGCCCGGCGGATAAGCTCAATGCCCTCCAGAATCCCACTTCGTTTGAATCGCACCATTATTCCCATCGCCCGCAGCTCTCGAACGACGCTTGTGCCGGTAACATCATTTACACCGGCGCCCGCCGGGTCGCAAAATGTAGCGGCCACCTGCTCTTCGGAAACCGGCGTTCGGCTTTTTATCTCACCGGCATGAACGTCAATAGTCGCCCTGCTGCGGACGTATTCATCTATCACGCGGACAATACCAACGTTATCAACCTGAATCCACAAACACACAAAAGGATTTACAAAACCGAAATCAAGCGCGCGGTAAAGCGGAAGATTCGGGTCGTAATCTACAGGTTGAACATGTATATCCGGCTCGAACTGGCCAAAGACGACATTTTCTCGCGAAGGTCTTTTGCAAAGCATCTCGGCCTCCCATCCCGCTCTGCTGGCCCGGCGCATCTGTGTTATGCAATCGTCAATTTTCAGATAGCCGTTGGCTGCTTTGGCCTTGCCCTGACAGTCAGCCCATAAAGGACACCGCGAGCAGTTTCTGCCGGTGCAGTTTTCAATCACTTCCCATATACACCATTTGAAGATTGGCGTGCCGAACTTCGGCGCAGAGGAAACTACTTTTTGCATTAAGCCGTAAGGCCGATGCATTGTGCTGATTAGCTCCATAGCAGCTGTGAGGTTTGCAGTGCTTTGTGTAGTGAACTTGGCGGCGGCGAAGACATCTTCATCGAAAAGCTCAAGCTCATCACAACGGAGTTTTTGAATGTGCTGGCCGCGAACACTGGTTGCCGATTGCGTGAGGACTTCAACCGCCGAGGCATTGGTAAAGCAGCATTTTGCTTTTAGTACAGGTCCGGCTAAAAACTGCTCGAAGCCGTTGCGTAGAAAGCTGGTCAGGTATTCGTACATCCTGCCGGCCTGCTCACCTGAGCCGCCGAGTATTCTGACCTGACAGTTCGGCTTAAAGACGCAGTCCATAAGTGTGGCGATGGCGGCCAATTCTGTCTTGCCGCCGGCACGGTTGGCCCAGATTACTGCATCGGCATTAGCTTTTGCCTGGCCGGTAAAGTCAGAGGAAAAACTGTGCCAGAGGTAATCCATTGGGCTGTTATGTTCGGGGCAGATTTTCATCTCGGGAACGTCAATGCCGAGAAAAACCTTAACGTAATTTTTAAGGTCCCGTTTTGTGCCCGGGCGAGTCCGCCGAAGCTCAGCATAAACATGAACTGCTTTTTCGATGTCGCTGGAAGTTTGAGAAAAAGTTAATTTTGTCATTACTATACCCCCTGATTTGAGTGTCAGTCACAAACAGAGTGCAAGGCACAGGTGCGTAAGCCCGGCCTTTTCTTTTTGTGTGTATGTGCTTTTTTTTTGCGGTTACGGCTCGACTGAGCTCGCCGAAGTCTGCACCAGCAGGTGGCGTTCGGTGCGAGGTTCCAGATTTATTGTAAGCCCCTGTTGTAATTGTTTTCCCGTGTATATTTTTTTCGAATTGTATATCAAGTCGTGAACGGCATAGCTTTTGTTGCTTTTTGCGGTGAACCATTCGGGGAACTGATTGATTCTCGGCCAGTCGAGCGGCATTTTCATAATCGTTTGATGGCGCGGGCTGTCAAAGATAATTTTCCCTTTCCAGTTTCTCCTGGCGCTGATAGTTATTTTGAGAGCATCGCCATTCTGAACAGCCCCCAAAATAACATCATCCCGCCAGGGACTGATAGTCAGACCTTTTGTTTTCCAGAGACAGTACATAATCGTCGTTCTGGCGAAGTTGCCGTCACCGTGCCATCCTTCAATGATGCCATCGTGTTTTTGTATGTTCCACATAACCTTTATTTCGCTGTCCATCCATTGAGCGGCCGGGGCAATAGGTTCACGATTATAAAGGTTAATGGCGCTTTCAATGGAATCCGCGTAGTCGTCAGAGCCTCCCCACTTATAATTCCTGGAACTGTAATAGTTATTCAGATTGATAAGTGCTTTGCGAACAGCCTGACGGTAGGCCTCGGTCTTGTCTATGAGATACACAGTGTAATAGCCGTTGAGAGTATAACCCCAAGTGTCGGTCAGACCTTTATCGTGCCGACCTGTTTTAGGATTAATAGAGTTGTAGAACAGTCCGTGCTCGTTTCGGCCGACCTGAAGGATGCGGTCGAGCATTTCATGGATGGGTTTTTGATATGCCCGCTTTCGAGACGGCATTGTAAAGTTGACCGTCGCGTACAGCTCGCACAGTCCTGAGACAATTTCACAGCCGTGGTCGCGCAGACTGAGGGCATTTTCGTTCTTTGTTGGGTGGTGTATATCCAACAAATAATAGTCCCCAAGCCGAACGGCCCAATATAGATATTTCTTCTCACCTGTCATCCAGTAGATTCGGGACAAGGTCTGTAGCATTTCGCCGTTGATTTCCTGGCTTCGAGAGAGGATTTTTCCGTAACTTGTTTCAACGGGTGCATACTTCCACAAGTCGTCAAGTATGTTGAGCATACGTTTTGACCAGGGACTCGGCCCGAGCCATTCGGTAAGCGGCAGCAGGCCGTCTTTAATATATTCCGAAGAGCCGAAGATGATACGAGGCATATCGGGTTGTTGATACTGGAAGTCCTCCTTGGAAAAAGAGTATGTATCGGGCAGGTTGTCGATACGTGAGGTAAGTATCGTTTCGGCACGAAGCATATCGAGCATTCGGCCTCGGAAAAGAGATGGGTCGATGAGGGCTGCGGTAAGCACCATAAAAGGATAATTGTCGGCGGCGCTATCCTCAGCATTCCAGATGTCCTTGTCCCGGACTAAATTTCTGGGAATGAGGAGGGTTTTTGGGTCGGCCTTTTGAAGCCAGCCCTTGACGAAATTTTGGCAGCGGACAAAACCTTCATTGGCGAGCCGGGCGTTCTCTGCGGCCTGCTTATAGTCCTCATCGTTTGTTTCGTTGAGCTTTCCGACACCGCGTCTTGCTAATTGTTTCAGCCTGGTTAAGTGGTCCTGATAAACACCGCGCGGGTCAGTGTTGTACTTTTTGCACAATGAGGCAGCCATACCGATAAGCTCGCCCATCATACCACATGTTCGCATGACGCGAACCGTACCTAACGCCACGTGGGTAACGCTGATACAGCGGCCGGCCATCATCAAATTTTGTATATTGCGTGAATACAGACAGCGGTATGGGATGGGATACGGTTTTTTGTTACCGTACTTGGCAATAGTACGGAATTCTTCACCAGGGAAATATTTGGAGTTTTTCGGGTCAGGGTAGTGCAGGTCTATCGACCAGGTGCTGGTTACAAAGGAGTCAGGGAATCTTTTTCGTTTCTGGATGTCCTGCTGTCGCAAGATACAATCGCCGAGCAGCCGGCGGGATTCCCGTTTGCCGCCGATGTAAGCTACCCAGTCAAGCTTTAGTTTAGCGTATTTGTCTTTCACGTGACTTTTGTTTTTCTGAAAAGCCCAGTTGCCATAAATGGCTCTAAAGGAGTAATCACGGATATACTCAAATTCAGTAATCTGGTCCCGATTCAGTCCGGTTTCCCAGTTCCAGTCGCCTCTGGTAGCGTGCTGACAGCTTTCTTCGGTGAATTGCAGAGCCCAGGGGCAATCCGGAAATCCTTTCGGCTGTTCGGTTTGCGCCGAATACCACATTACAGATGCGCCCATAGTCATCTTGTCGGGTCTTTCCGGCGCCAGAGATTCGCCTGTCTGATTTTCACTTTCGCGTCCCATGCGATAATCGGCGCCGGCCAAATAACCGATGGCACCGTCACCGGTGCAATCTGCGAACAGGGGGGCGCGGAAACGTAACTCGCTGCCGTTTATGATGTGTTTGGCGATGACCGCAACGATGCGATCGCCCTGTTTTTGTACCTTGAACGCGTGCATATTAAGAAAAAGCTGAATATTTTTTTCTGCCTGCACGATGCGCAGCTTCCTGCCGTCGTCATAGAACGAAGCCGGCCTTGCATTTCCCTGGTATCCGGAGTCGAGCTCCCTGACGATGTTGCCTATGGCCGGATAAGGCGGAAGGTTAGTCTCGCCTCCGAGATGGACGCGGACTTCCGAACTGTTATTACCGCCGAGTACGGAACGGTTTTGAATAAGCGCTACCTGCAGGCCGAGCCTTGCCGCCGAGACAGATGTGCAGGTTCCCGCAATTCCGCCGCCGACCACGACCAGGTCAAAATTTCCGGCGTCCTCCGGCTCATCAGGTAAGCCGAGTGCCTTTCTGCGAAAGGCGGCAACCTGCTCACCGTCATTTGGCGGAGCAAAATTGGTATCTGTGGTGAAGACAATTGCATCGCATCGGCCCTCGAAACCAGTCAAATCGTGCAGTGCAATAGTGGTTTGCCTTTTGGTTACCTGGACCGTCCCGCCTGCTTGCCAGTGCCAGTCTGCCCCCTCAGTACCAAAGACGGTTTTGAGCGGTACACCATCGACGAGCAGTTGAAATCTGCCTGGGGCGCCCGGTGCCTTCCATGGTGCTACCCAATCGCGAGTGCGCACCCATATGCGGTATGTTCCGGCTGCCGGGAACGACACTGTTGTTGTGGCATCTTTGACCGGCTGACCCAAGCCGTGAGCCAAAAGGTACGGCGAGCCCATCTGGTCCATAAACTGCTGGTCAACCACCCAGCCGCCGAGGTTCTCAAAGCCCTCAGCTTCGATAAGGATGTTCTGTGCATCGGCCAATGAGGCCAAGGACAGCAATAAAGTTATAAATATCAGCGTGCTGAAAATAGAGATTCTACTTTTCATTTTTTAACATTCTCTCCTGTATTAACGATACCATTGTACATACAGCATTGTTTATCGGCCAGATGCTTCGCGGAGTTTACCCTTGAGTGCAGCAAAGGGCTCAGGATGACATTTCTTTATATTTTTAACTTTGCCTGTAATTGTTCTGCACTGTTGTATCAGCAATGCTTTGCCGATGCCAATGTCAAGGATTTAGCAGTTTGAGCCGGCTTTATTTGAATAGATGCTCGAGTATTTCATCTGAGAGCTGAAGTGCAAATACCTTGCCTGCATCTTCTTCCTGGCCGGCTACCTGGTAAGGCGTGCCTTCCCTTAATTTCTCCTTAGATACTCTGTCGTAAGAGAAGACAAAAATTTCTCCGCTTGAATACGGTGGGACATGCAGTACAGCTTTGCCGTTTTCGTCGGTAACAGGTTTATAGTCGCGGCCATAGCTAAAGGGGAAACCATCCTGGTCGCAGCATCCGACCCTTGTGCCTACAACGGGCAGGCCTGCCGAATCAATTACTTTTACGGCGACCTCAAAGGTTGATTGAAAATTTACGCGGCCCAGGTCGAGGAACTGGCCTTGTTCGAGTTTGATGCCGGGGATTCTTGCGGGAGCCATCTGTGAGGGCAACGACGGGTTTATTTTCAAGGTTAGTTCCGGCCCGGCAAGGACGTAAGCGGTCTGGAATTCATTTGGTTTCAAGTCGCACTTACGTATAATACTGGCGCCTCTGGTAATCCTTGGAGTGGCCCAGAAATCATTTAGCCAGGGCGTGGGGTCATCCGACAAGGTGCGAAAGTAAAACCTTACTCTGTATTTTGTGTTTTCCGCATAAGGGACATTAGGCTCGATAGCAATCATGGCAGCCGGGTACAGTTTCATTGGAGGCAGTTTAACATAACCGTCTGCGTCAGGCTCAAATTCCTTGTACCTGATAGGCTCAGGACTATTTTTCTCGATTGGCAGCATGTATCTGAGTTTCTGTTGTGCACCGATGTAATTCTCTTCTACGGCTATAATACAACCCTGCCCCGAGTTCGCCAAAGCGAGTTTGAATTGACCGGCTTTGTCGGTTCGTGTTATTTTAGTGAACTTGAAGATTTGCTTTAGCGGTATAAGTGCCGGGTCGTTGGGGTCCAATTTAGGCTTGAGCGAACGTATGGCGTTCCATTGCTCGGGTTGAATGTCGGATGCATCCAATATATCATTTACACTGCCCTTATTCATAACAATGGCTCCCGGCATTGGTGCGCCGGTTATGCCGTGGATAACGCAACCTTGACATATAATCTCAGGCAGTTTCACTTCCTGAAGTTTGAAAAGTATGGTTTGCAGACTATCCCATGTAACTTCCACCGGCTCATATACATAATGCAGGCCCTGCCAATCCAAAGTTGCGTGATATGTGCCGCGTATAAACTGTTTGCTGTCCATCAAACTGCCGTAAGAGCAGCCCCGCCCGCTTCTATCATCCCGCTCAATCCTAAATCTAATGTGCTCTAAAATGTTGGGGTCAGTTATAATGTTACCAAACTCATCTTCAAATACAAAGACTGGGGCGTATCCTGACGGCAACAGCTTTATTGCAGGCAGTTCAGCGATTCCGTCGGCATTTAGTCTATGGGCTATGCCAGAAACCGGCTCTTCCGCGACGCAGCCTTTTTCCAGAGCAACGAAAAGGCCAAGACGTTCGCTCAGGCCGGTCTTAAAGATAAACTGATAACGGCCGTTCTTATCGGTCAATGTTACCCTCTCGTCACACTCATACAACTTTTTGTCGGATGGGACTTCATTGTAACTGCTAATCGCCCGTGCGCGCAGGGACTGCAATTGCCGGTCTGCAATTTCTGAAAAGCCCTCCCTGGGATAGTATCGCTTAACGAGAACGAGCACATCCGGCATCGGTTTGCCGGTTTTGCCTTCGACGACCGTGCCCTCGTAGATAATTAGCTCGCCTGCTTTGAAAACCAGTTCTTCGGGGCTATTGGCGGTCAGTTGTATCGGCTTGAAACTAAATCTTTTATTCCACCGGGTCGTGTGCGCCTCCAACCGCCCTTGCGGCAAATCGCAGCCGTCTTTGAAATCGTCATATTTAAGTGTCCGCCATAATCTCCATGCCGAACCTCGAGAGAGGGTTATATTGATTTTCTGCAGCTCTTCGGTCTCGGTGATAATGTCCGGGCCATCCATAAACATAAAAGTATGAAAGTGCTCATCCGGGTTCATAGCGGTCATAGTTATCATTATTCGCGAGCCGACAACAACTCCGGGGTTATGGTATTGGTGTAAATTAGATGATTTTGGAGGAGTAATCGATAAGTTATATTGTGTTCCCGGCGGGGTGAAGTCTCTGGACAATACGCCGTCTTTTTCCGTCGGTATGTACATAGCGAACCATCCCTGCTCATCCGTAATTGACCGGTAATAGGTTCCTTTGTAAGGACGAACTTGGCTGTCATCTGGTGTTCGAATATATTCATAGGTAACAGGCATTGCCTCTAAGGCGTTGCCCTGCGTATCCACGACATAGCCCTGGACGGCACGAATTGCGGCTTCGGATTCCAGTTGGACGAGCGGTAGAACGATACGACCATTATCCTGGTTTGTGTAATTGTTATGTGCCTGAGCTTTGCCGTATTGAGGGTGAGAAACGACAAAAACAAGGTTAAAAATCGAACCGCTCAGTATCAGAGGTTTCATTCGGCCCTTTGTATCGAGAACCGCCTTATCAAGATAAATGTATTCTGAGTTACGAGGATTACGCGAAAGCATTATTTCCACCGAGGCCCCTGGAATTGGGTCGCCTAAGGCGTCTGTGAAAAGTAGATATTTATAATCGGGGATGCGTGACCAGTTAGGCCAGATAGACCAGATCTTCTTAGGATCATAAGTGTCAGCATAAACAAAATTATCTATTATCGCTGATGCAGTTTTATCGAGCTGGTCCCGGGCAACTATCACGATAATGTCCGATTTGTTAATATCGGGGTAAGCTTCTTTGACAGCACTATGGTGAACCGAAAGGCCGGTCATCGGCACGCTGAGAAGTTTATAAGCTCGCTGGTCGGCGTGATAATTGTTATAAACCCGCACCACAATCTTACTGCCGGTGAGCATTTGTTCTGCTAATCGGCGGGTCTGTGATTCTTCTTTGTAGAAAGAAACGTTCGACTTTTCATCGGCGGAGGCAGACACTAAAAATAACGTAACAAACAACAGCAAGAATAAAGATATGCGTTTCATTGTATCGCTTTCTAGTTTTGTCTCACTATTATAATCACCTGCCCGATTTTTTCAAGTATTTTTTCGTTTTTTTTGACTATTTAGAATTGTTAAGAGTTGTTCAGTTTGACCTGCAAGGCATCCACAATTACAGTTTATTAGTCGTTTTCTTCTTCCGCGAGGAGGGCTAATAACTTGCCGGCGGTTTGCTCGGAAAGCTGCTGAGTATCGTCGGGTAGGGCCTGGGTCCCCGCAAAGCGTGATTCCTCCCTCGAAAGCTGAGTTTTCCTGTTGGCTGTGAGTATTGGCATAGAGATTATATCCAAACAGGCTTTGCGAGCGGTCTCGGCCTTATCGGATTCTGTGAGCTGGATCAGCTTGGCCGCCGCCAAGGGAGCATAGCGTGCAATCAAAACAGTACTTTGGCGATAAGCATCGGCGATGCGCCTCTCGAACTGCTCGGTAAAATCATCGTCATTCTGCCACTTGCTATAGAGTTGTCTGTCTACATTGTGCTTGTCCAGGATTGCCTGCTCGTCGAGCTCGCCGGCGAATAAGTCCTCTATGACGGCAAGCTGTTTTTTAGTCAATTGCTTTTCCTTTGGCATCTTTTCCTTAGCTCCTTCCTCTTATATAGACGGCTCGGTCACCTCGAATGGTTCGAGCTTGTCGCTCGTAAACTGTTTAGACAAGGAACTCCTCCTAATTGAGTTGGTGGTTCATCGGCACTTACTTTGAATAATGCCCGTCCGGCACCAATTGAGCCGCAACGAGTACACTACCAACAACTACAGCGATAACTCTTCCGCCACACAGCAATTGGTGCAGAACTAATCACAGAAAAAGGATATTCAGAGGCCTTTTAAAGTAGGTGCAGGATCAGGTTTTTTTCCGGTGTCGTTTTCGGGGACGAGATCTCATGGCTTTGAGATAGCGGTCTGTTTTTTTAAGTCCTAATTGGCGTGCTTTGGTTTTTATCGACCCGGCAGAACGACCAAGTCGCTTGGCCAACTCCTGCGTTATTGCATTCGGATAAAGTTTCTCAAGCAGTTTCATATCACTCTTTGACCAATAGTGGTACACGTCGGTTTTCATCCCGATATCGTATGCTTTTTGTCTAACCGCTGTCAAAGGCCGATTAAGCCGCTCAGCTATCTTTCTTGTGTTTCCGTGCGGGTACAATTTCTTAAGCAGCCTGATATCATCCTTCGTCCATGACCACGGCCCTTTGATGAGCTTCTTTTTCTTTGCCATTGCACAACCTCGTTATATTGACTTTTTTATATTGACTATTTACTATCCATTCTCCGTATTAACTACAAAGGATGAATCCTTTTTCAATAGTCACTATTCTATTTTCAATAATCAACTCTCAATTGTCAATAGTTATTTCGTGGTTTTCCTTTACACAACAGGGCGGGTCATTATTTATCGACGAAGTTAGAAACTGCCGGGCTATATATGTAAGAGCCGCTGCATTTTTCGCAGCTTTAGTCCCCTGTTCTTTGACTTCGCTCGCCTCGACTGAGTTCGCCGAAGTCAGGGCGGCTGATAGTGCGTTCTCGATAATTTCCTGCTGCTTGTCGTTTACGAAGAACACCAATGCCCGATACTTGATCCTTGATGCTCGATGCTCATCGGGTATCGAGAATCGAGCATCCAGAATCGAGGCGAGACGTTCAATCTGCTTTGCTGTTTGCGGCAGAAGTTTTGCTAATTCGCGGGCTTCCATCCGTTGACTTAGTCGCTTTAACAAGGCCAGTTTCTTCTCAAGAACATCTGAGCCACCGAGACGATTGAGCGTGGCAAGCAGTATGTCTGCGTGCTGGTCGTCGATGTCCCAGACTATTGCCTCAGCGGTTTCATATCCAAGCTCTCGCAAGGCCTGCCAGCGATGATGGCCGTTGATTATCTGAAAACACGTTTTTTTGTCGTCACCTGGATTTCTGCGCAAGCAGGAATGACAATTTTTCTGCGGGCAGGGCCGAACTATCAACGGTTCGTATCGGCCGGTCCGCTCTATATTGCGAACCAGCTTTGCAAAGTTGGTTTTGCTCATTCGGTTAGGGTTGTCCGGGTGAGCAACGAGCTTATCAAGTGCTATCCTCGATACTCGATTCTCTTCTCTCGTTTCTCGCATTACCGATTTTCCTTTCTTGATTCTCGACGAGCATCCAGTATCGAGCATCCATCATCGAATTTTGGATTGAACCAGATGTAATAGACAGGTCTGGCGGTAAGCTTGCTCAATATATACCTTGTTCGCTTTAGGGCGGGTTGGTCATTGCGATGACCGCCATAGCTTTGCAAAAAACACTTGATTTGTCGCTCAATGAACTCGGCCTGGGCGTCGCCTAATCCATCAAGCTTTCGCTGTACTTTTTCTGGGTCGATAAGCTCTGGGTCTTCTATCCCAACCATACTGAATGCTTCGGTGAGCTGTACACATCTTGCGGGCATCTTCGCTGTGTAAGCTCTCATTCCCGCTTTCTCAAAGAACGGATTGACCAGTCCCATCACCGCCATCGCCTCAATAATGGGCACATTCATCCTCGCCATAGTCTGTCGCACTAACCGGCTCGCCAGGCCCAGCCCGCGGAATCTGGGCTCGACAATGACTCTGCTTATACAGCGAATGTTCTTGTTAATAAGGGCCAACTGTGCGCTCCTGTCGAAGCCGACAAAGAAATTATCCGTAGCTGCATTTCGAAGCTCGAGCCCCGGGACCGGCATCGAGTAAACGATTACTCCCACGGCTTTTGTATTTAGCGTCCCCCCTACCGGTTTCAAAGCAAAGATACGCTCGAAAGGCCCCAGCCGACCATCGCGGTAGTGATAATGTGCGAACTGCTTGTAATCATCGAGACAGCCCGGGACAACTCGTAACTTCCTGCAAACAGAGCACTCTTTCATTTTTTACTGTCTGGACACACAGAACGAATACTTCTACACATAGTCAATAATAAATTTTTTAGTCCTCCCCCTATAATTAGCCCAACCTGCATATTTGATTGAAATTTGACGAATTTTTCAGGCGGCCAATTCACCTAAGTGCTTATGTAGAAATGAATAAAAATTTTTCAAAAATTCCTGTTTTTGCTCACAGGTATCAGCGGTTTTGATTGAAATTTCTTAGACAGCCTTTTGGCAAGCAGTTAAAGTGGCTTAACGTTATTATTCAAATGATTTAAGCTAAAATGAACTATTTTCCTGATTTTAAGTAATTTCCTATTTAGGAAATTGTCTTTAAATAGGAAATTAAACTGTTGATAATTTCCTAAAATTACGATATATCCTATATAGGAAAACAGTCGATATTAGGAAAAACAACTATGAGAGTAACAGAAAGAGAAATAATTCAATATTTACAAAGAGCAGGCGATCAATTTGCTCCCCTAAGAATAAATCGCTTTGAGGAGCAAGTAAATTTGCCACAGGGATTTCAAGCTGACGCAATCATAGAGTTCTCGATTCAAGATGGGCCTGCATTCAAAGCTTTAGTGGAGATTACACCTGTACCCACGCCAAAGAATATCCTTGAGAAGTCACGACTGCTTTTTGATTATATGAGTAAAGCAAGCAAACCAAATATGATACCTATGGTAATAGCTTCCTATATTGGCAAGAGACAGGGCCAGATTTTGGCAGATAAAGGTATTTCGTGGATTGACATATCCGGTAATGTGTCAATTAGAGTTTCAAATCAAATATATATTGAACGTACAGGCCAGAGGAATCGTTTCCCCGATACGGCACCGATTAAAAAAATCTTCCAAGGAACATCTTCCCTTGTAAGCAGAGCCTTACTTCTGAAACCGGAAGGTTTTTCATCTCTGTACGAAGTGGTTGATTTTATCAATGAGCGTAACGCCAACATAACATTATCGACAGTCTCAAAAGTCTTAAAATCTCTTGAAGAAGAACTTCTGGTAAATAGAAGCGGGTCACTTATATCTGTAACCAACATGGAAAAGCTTCTGACAGGGCTTACAGAAGGTTACATTAACTCATCGGATCGAAAGAAGAGGAAAACGTATAAGTTCGCAGTAGAAAGCTCTCAAAAACTTTTTTTAAGTTTCTACGAGAGACAAACAGATTATGTAGCCTGCGGATTCTATGCAGCGCAAATCAAAGGTCTTGCAGTTACAGACCAGATAACTATATTCGTAAAGGACATAGAACAAGCGAAAATGGCAGCTAAGAAAGATTTGATTAGAATTACCCCAGATGCTGAGTTTGGCAATGTCAACATTACAGAGACTAAAGACCCCAGTGTTTGGTTTAATGCACCTTTGCAAATTTATGATGCGGTTGTCGATGACATAGAGTTATATCTTGAAATGATGGCCGATACACCAAGAGGCCCAAAGATTGCTGAACTACTCAAGCAACGTATTCTCAAGAGTGACGCTGGGTGATATTGATGGACGATACAATATTCGGACAACTCGCTGAATTAGCACAGCCTTTTAATAGAATTGGAGTCAAGCCTCTTATCTGCGGTGGTCTTGGAGTTTTCCTTAGCCTCCACAAGCAGCAAAATGAAGCACGTAAAATGCTTCGTGCAACAAGAGATATAGATCTAATGCTTACTGAACAAGATGTCTCCAAGGTAGCCAAAAGAAATGCTATTGCTAATATAATCATCGGCGAGTTAAAGTATGAAGTCCGTGAAGGTTGTGAACACTTCCGTTTTCAGAAGGAAAATAACCAGCAGTTAGATATCATAAGACCGCCAATAAATGGAATCAATGTGCAGGGTGGTAGGTCCAAACTTGTTAAGTCAAAGTTGCATGGGCGCATAGCACCTGAAGCCTGCTTTATTGAAGAGGATCTAAGAACTATTTCTTCATCTGAGATTTCACCTGGGGAGCTGATTGATAATTTTGAGGTATTGTTGCCTTCGCCAACAAATCTATTAACTCTAAAACTTTTTGCCTTCGATGATCGGTACAACAAGGATGACATCGAGCATGCACAAACACATGCATTGGACATCTATTTAATAATAGCTATGCTAACGCAGAGAAGAGATTACCTTGAAGGCCAAAAGTTTTTATCTCGACATAGAGATTCGGAGATAATCCACAGAGCCCAATCTATAGTCGATAGTAAGTTCTCTTCTGTTGACAAGCTCGGGTGGCAACTTGTGCTTGAAGCATCCAGCTTTTACTCCGGACTAAACGTACGGCAAAAAAGAGAAAGATTAGACGATGCAAAACGCCGTTTAGTAAGATGGTTTACTATCTGAGTATATTAATTTTGTTCGGTGGGCTGAAATCCCTCTTTCCTCCGTGGTCATCGCTACAAAATCCAGGTCTGTCAAAAAAGCATCACTTTCTAATTGAACATACTTAATCTTTATTTACCTGTCCTCTTATAAATAACCTCGGTCGGGCCGGATAATTCCTTGACGACCAGAACGTCCGGCGATAAATCGAGCAGGATGTCATCGTGGCTTGAGGCCAGGATAAATGTCGTTCCGGTCTGCTTTGCAAACTTGTGGACGTTGTATGAAATCACCGCAGCGGTAATGCGGTCCAATTCAGAGCAGAATTCGTCAGCGAAGATGAATTTCTTTCTCGCTGCCAGCGCCATCGCCAGGCGAAATCGGTACTTTTGACCATCACTGAGATTCCGGGGCTGATTAAGAATGCAAAAACAATCGTTCAGCCCGGCGGTGCTGAGCATTCTAAGGCTTCTCAGCAAATCGCCGTCAATACAGTCGATTAGTGTTTTGTCGCTCGACAGTTTTATTCGGGCAAGGTTCACCCGGTCCGCGGTGGGGATAGATTTTTCCAGTTCTCTCAGCAGAACGCTTTTACCGGCTCCCGATGGCCCTGTGATATAGACGATGTTACCATCGTTTATTTCCAATTGACAGCTATGGTTGAGGCGCCTTTCACTGAGTCCGTCCACAGTCAGCCCGAACATCCTGCAAACTGAAGCAACCTTGTCGGTAATTGTTCCCTGCCAGTTGAAACTTTTTGAAACACTGTATGTTGGCATAACTCGTACCTCATATTGTGCGTTGGGTTATCCACAATCCTTCAGGATACTTTGTATTTTTTTTATGGTTTCGTAAACGTGATAAAAGCTCCGGTGCCGCTTTGAGGCGATTTTTCTTATTGACAGATCTCTCAGGAAATAGTCCTTTGCGATGGCCATCTGGTCTCTGGTAAATTTGTTACGGTTCCGCAGGCAGAATATGTATTGGCCATCTATGAGTCGTTTTGTCAGTCCGTGTATTCTTCGAGCGATGCTTGTCTCACTGACGCCGGTTAATCGGGCTATTTGCCGAAAGCTGTTGCCGTTCTCCAGATACATTGTCATCAGGATCCTGTTCTTTCCATTGAGCAGATTCAGTCTGCTGCGCAGCAAGTCAATTTGTTCGCGATGCCGGTTTTTGGCTTCCAGCGTTTTTTGTGAAATATTTACGTGTAATTCTTTCATCTACTACTCTACGAGGTAATCGCTACATAGCAACTCGTGCTACGTAAGATGAGCAGAACCGCTACGGAGAAGGACTGTCCGAGTCCAACCCGCCCCCGCCGTTTTGCTTTGACTTCGGCGAGACTTCGAAAAGTTCAGCCAAGCCGCAAAAGCGAAGCATCGGGGGTTTAATCGACTTTGCCTGTTATGTAATCGACGAACATAAAGCATATTTTAACAGGCCGATGAACAAAATCAAGCTTTTTGTATTATTTTTTATAAATTTTTTCAAAAGTTAGGGGGTTATTAAACATTTTAGCGGTATTTTCTTTCTGCCGAGAAAAACTTTGCCTGATATTATCCCCAAAAAAGTTTTGCTATTGTTGGTCGAGAGGTTATACTAAAATTTCGAAAGGAGTTGTATTTTGCAAGTTAGTGCAAAACGGAGCCCAAAAGGAATTTTGCTAAAGGCAGGGGATAGAGAAAATTATGTCAGGAAGGAGTCCTGAGGTAGTTGTAATTGGCGGCACCTACGTTGATATGGCGATAAGGTGTGGCCAAATCCCGTTACCCGGACAGAGCGTTGTCGGCTCTGCTCTTTCATACACAGCCACCGGTCCTGGGCCGAATCAGGCTGTGGAAACTGCGTTGTGCAGCTGCGATGTGCATCTTATCAGCAAAGTCGGTGGCGATGCATTTGCTCAGACGGCTAAGGCGACTCTGGCTGAGTTCAACGTCAATACCGATTATGTCTTTACCGCCGAGGCCAAAAACACAGGCGTTGTTGTAACATTGGTCAATTCCGAAGGTGAAAACGCTGCTTGTTACTACAGCGGTGCCAACAGCGCTTTACAGCCTCTGGACATAAGCGTAGCCGAAGGAATTATCTCCGAGGCTGATGTATGCTTGATTCACGGCCGATTGCCACAGGAAGCAATTGTAGCCGCTATTCGTTGTGCGAAGGTGCACGGCACAAAGGTCATTCTTAACCCCGCAAGACCGATAGAGCAACAAGGCCAAGAAAGCAGTGACCTGCCTATCGAGTACTTTTCAGTCGATATTCTGATCCCCAATCTTTACGAGGCAGCAGAGATTACCGACCATTCGGCGGTCAACGTTCGTACCGCCAAGCTGATAGGTTCGGACCTGGTGGCTCACGGCGTCAACACCGCCATTATCACAATGGGCAAACGGGGATGCATGGTGGTTGACAGAAGCGGCGCTGACCAGATTCCCTCTTTTGAGGTGGAGCTCGTTGACCAGACCGGCAGAGGTGATGCGTTTTCAGGCGCACTGGCCGCTTATTGCGCCGTAAAGGACGATGTCAGGGGTGCGGTCAAATTCGCCTCCGCGGCAGGGGCTTTGGCCTGCACAAAGTTCGGTTCGATTGAGGCCCTGCCCACAAAAGCCGAGATTATCGAGCTGTTACAGAAGGAAGATAGCGAGTGAAATCCATTTGATTCTTGATTCTCCTGAAAAATCTTCACTTTACTGACAAGGTGCAGAGTCCTTATTTTCCATACATTCGAGCGAAAAAGCATGTGAACCAAAGATATGTACATACCTTCGATTTTTAGCACAAAAATTCAAAGATAGTGAATATAGATATAATCCTTGTTAGTAAATATCTTCGAATAATCCATTGTTCGCTATCCCTTCCCTGAGCTGCCAAAACCATTGACCGCCGAAACCGTCCTTATTGGCCTTGATGCCGAGTTTTTTCTTAGCCCGATACAGCAGGTCTTTTCCGAATCCATCTTCTTTGCCTTCCTCGAATAATGTAGCTGACAGCCGCGCCCCGAGTTGTAATTTTTCTTTAAGCCACTCTGTGGCCTCATCGACTCTTAGGGTACTCTTTTTGCCCGTGTCGTCTAAATGGCCGGTCCAGGGCTCAGTATCAAATTCAATAGCACCATCGATAATCCGAAATTTCAGCCCGGTCGGGTTGATGCAGTAGTTGGATTTAACAGGAAAAAATATACGGGTTTCAGAATCATCCTTGTCAACCACAACAGCCCAGACACTTCGTGCCTGCGCGACAAAAGCGGTTGAGCCCAGGCCCCGATGTATATATGAAAGGTCCTGTCGCTTGTTGTGATGATTGATACCGATTATGGTCACATTTTGTTTTGACGCCAAAGCTGCCAGCGGAGTTATCGCCGCCCGGACTTCGGCGTTGCTGTTCGCGTTGGTTTTTCCGAGATACGCCGTAATAGGGTCGAGTACGAGCAGACGGCAGTCCGGTATCTGCGAAAGCTTGTATTCAAGCGCCTCCATGTACTGGGTCAGGTCAAAGAAGGTTTTATCACCGCCGTCCAGCACGCTGTCGAGGATATAAACCCTGCTCACGTCGGCCCCGTGGGCATCCAGCCGAGGCCTGATAATCTTCGCGGGGTCGTCCTCATCGGCGATAAAGATAACCGAGCCTTTTTTGACAGGCACATCCGGGCAGTCCGGCCACGGTGTACCGGTTGTTAGGTGAGCGGCCATATATTGAGTTAAATATGATTTGGTTGCCCCGGGGTCGCCGGAAATTATTGTAAGCGAGCCGTCCGGTATCTTATTCTGCCAGAGCCATTCGACTTTTTCAGCCTTGACCTCCGACATATTTTTTAGATTCAGCCTGACATCCGTCTCAATCGCAGGCTTAAAGGGCTTTGTCGAATCAATTATCTCAATTAGTTTTTCCCTCGTCCCGCCATTATCAAGCCAGTCGGAAACGTCCTCGGATTCCTTCAGGCCTGGAAGCTCTATTACCCGTATCTCGCCGGCTGCTGAGTAAAGCGAATCGGTAACGCTTCTCATATAATCTCGCCCGGCCTTATCGTTATCGTAAAAAATACAGACCAGCCTGCCCTTAAAGTATTTTGCAAACTCCGGCTTCCATGAGGTGGCGCTGCCCGATGTCGTAGCCGCAAAACCAAGCTCGTATAGCCTGTCGGCGTCCGCCTCTCCCTCGACGATAGATATAAAATCCTGACTCGATGCCTGCATTACCTCCGGCAGGCGATACAAAGTGCGTTCGACGCCTTTGAGGTCCCAGATAAAATCGCCGTTACCATCCGGCCGGCGAGCCCTGAATGACTTCGGCTCAAATCGACAGTTTTGATACAAAAGCTTGTCGTCCGCATCCGTATAATTGAAGATTTTAACAAGTTTGCTCAACCTTTTTTACCTCCATCGTTTCGATGGCTTCTATGCCGCATCATCCGCTTCTTTATATCAGCCATCACTTCCGGAAGAATCTCGCCAATCAGAACCGGCTCGCTTTTACGCTTACGCTTCTTAGTCATTCAATTTGTCTCCAAGTAATTTTTATTAGCTGATACTTAAAGAATTGGAGACCACTATAAGACAGGTGTGGAAAATGATAATAGTCTTGCGGTGCTTTAGCCGCTTTGAGTCGCTTTTAGGTGTGCTTTTTTAGTTTGGTTGTTTCAATGGCGGGAGGTTTGGCAATATTTCACAAAAAGTTGGCCACTTTTCTTTTAAGTCACTGGGATTATAATATTTCGCTTGACCTGTTTTCCATTTCTGTATGGGTTCAGGAAGCATGATAGATTTCCTAAAGTTTGCATCATTCAAACTTTTTCTTCTATATCTTAACAACTGTATTTTCTGTTGTTCGCAATGTTTCCGCATAAATTGAATCAGCGTTATGGGCCTTTTGGCTTCCGTCTCTGCATATTTTTTAGAACCAGCTTTAAGCTCGCAATAGCCCTTAATTGCCCAAACACAATCTCTTAGTTTTTCGGAAAATTGACCATTTTCAATTATTTCGAGAAATTCAGTAAAACATTCAAAAGCCTTTTCATAGTCATCCTCTGTTAACTCAACTTCTTTGTTGAATCTTTTAGCTGCTATCTTTCCATATACTTCAGACACTTCTTCTGAACTAAAGAATGCACAATAATACAAATAGTGCCAAAAATTATCCGTGAACGATTTTACCAAACAATTGACATATTCAAGGATGCCGATGGCATTAAGAATGTTTGGAAATATTACACTATTATCAAAAGCTTTAAGTACATTTTCCCGAAGGTCATTTATTTCTTGGACAACGTTCATGCTGTCCACATAAGAAATATGAAATTGACCTTCCGTGACTGTATGCAACATTTCACTATACATTTCTTTCTTACTAATATCAGGACATTCCGCTTTGCAATCCTCACAGTAATCTTCAAAGTAATTAGAATCGCATTCACCCCATTCTTCCGCTATTTCCAAAAACGAATTTCCGATTTCCTGCAACCATTCTATCGGCTGTAAATCTTTATACCATCCCCAAGAAAATGTTATTTTCTCTGCCATCTTTCTTTCTCAATTCCTCACAGCGTCTTATTTTGGCCTGTATTTTACTTCTTGAGGACTTAAAAGGCAATATCGCTTTTAGGGACTACGATTGTTTCAATGGAGGGAGGTTTGGTAATATTTCACAATAACTTGGCCACTTTTCTTTCAAATCAATGGCTTTGTAATATTTCGCTTGCCCTGTTTTCCAAATTCTTATAGGTTCAGGAAGTGTGATACATTTTCTAATGTTTGCATCATTCAGGCTTTTTCTTCTATATCTTAACAACTGTATTTTCTGTTTCTCACAATGCTTCTGCATAAATTGAATAAGCGCTACAGGTCTTTGGTCATCGGTTCTGATTTTAGGCTCTTCTTTCTCAGAATCAACCGTTTTCATTTTACAAAAAACGTTTAGCCTTGATGCTAATTCCTCGAGTCTAAAACTAAACTTTCTCTCATTAACATACCTCATGAAGTCTGTTATATATCCAAAAGCAAATTCGTAGTCTTCTATAGTAAGTTCGTCATGTTTCTTAAAATACTTGATGGCTTGCTTACCATGATCATGTTCCAATTCTTCTAAATGACCTGCATACCAAGAATAACATAGTTTCGCTGCAAACTCATCAAAGGTGTCGTTTAGTTTCTCTAAAAGCATTTCAAATATTGAAATCACTTGGACAACATTATTTAAGACAGAGCTATCTTCTATTAGCTTAATAATAATTTCTTTTAGCTGATAAAACTCTTCAAGAAAATTATGATTTCCATTATTAAATCCACCAACTTCTTCTGAAATGTGCGTTTCAACTTCACTGTACACTATACTCTTGTCATCTATAATATCTGCTGGGTTCGTTGAATCTTTTCCTGAGCATATTTCTATCCAATCATGGATGTAGTCTGTGTCAAATTCTTCCAAAGTCGAAGCTACTTCCCAAGCTTGTTGTGCGATTTCCTTAAGACAATCAATTTGGTTAGAAGGATGGAGAAAATAAAATCTTAAATACCCATCATCTATACTCACCTTATCATTTGTACTTTTTTGGGACTGGTTCAATTTTTCAATTCCTCACAGCGTCTTATTTTGTCCTGTATTTTAATTCTTGACGGCTAAAAAGGCAATGTTCGTTTTGGTTGCGGTTATTGTGAGAGGAAAGCGGCTTTGATTGTTGTGATTTTTATGGGGCTGGTTCGCTTATTCTTTTTGGGAACTCGTAGATAACTCTGAGGAGCATCTCAATGAAAGTTATCAAATTTAAAGCATCTTCTTTTGACATTTGTTTGATTTCGTGATTAGCTTCATTGCCTTTTTTACGAATGTGGTCGACCCAAACTTTACCATCTGGCGGGACATAATTCTGTTTGGCTAAATACTCGACATATTCAATAAAAGATTTCCCTTTAGGTGCACCTTTGTCAACAGCTATGTGCATCAATATTTTTCTACAGGCTAACACTGCCGAAGTAAACGCATTGACACCAGTACAAGATCGTGCTTCGTTGTACAGAGAATCTATTTCATTAGGTACATCCGATACTTTGTTACCAAGCAATGGTGCAGGTGTTTGCTTATTTGCATCGAAGTATGTAGGTTTATCACAATTCGGGCATAATAAAATCACTTGAACGCCGCCCTTGGTATTATAGCCTTTGTTAGGACCGACATAATTACCACAATAACCACATTGATAATTTCGTCGTCCAATGCTATGCGTATTATTCCAATCGGCCATTTGTAAAAACCTGATTTAAGATAACTATGATGTTTATTGTCTTCACAATGATACTCTAAAAAAAACACATTTGTTTTGCAAGGGAAAAATTTATTTTAGGACATGATTAGAGAGCTTCCCGCCGATATCACCGCACAATTTTAACGATTGCCTGATTTCATCAATTCCTCCCATATCTTACTTCGGCCAGTATTTTAATTCATGACGGCTTAAAAGTCAATGCTCGTTTTGGCTGCGGAGATGATGTGGCGGGTATTGCAAGAAAAAGAACGTCAAAAGATAATTTTTTTTCTTGATTTAACGGCTTTCAGGCTTATAATTATAAGTACAGCCAAAGGCAGGTCTGTGCGGAAACCAAACCTAAGCCTTAGATAAACACAACCGTTATGTTTTTAGCGTTGTGTTCAAAACGGACAAATACTATTTCAATTGGGAGAGCGAAAATGAAAAAAGTAATTTGTTTATCGCTTATAGTCTCTGTGTTTTTAACTGGATGTGCTGGAAGAGAAGCCAATCCAGTCGCTATGTATATACCGGGCGATGAAAACCGAAGCTGCAAAGCACTCGTTCAGGAAATGTCACAAATTCAACAAGAGATAGACGTATTGAGACCAAAAACAAATAAATTTGCCACAAATGCAGTGTGGGCAACTGCCGGGTATTTCTTTATATTCCCATTCTTCTTTATGGACTTGAAAGAAGCTGAGAAAATTGAATATGACGCTTATGCCCGAAGATATAACCGACTTCTGCTTTATGCCACAGAGAAGAATTGCGATTTGCTTACCTTACCCACAGAACCAGAATTGACTGTCGAACAAAAGATAGAACAAGAAAAAGCGAAAAAGGCAGAGCAAGAGAAGAAAGAATAACAACGTCCGTCCCCTCTGCCATTATTCTCGGCACCATCGGCGTAGGCTTTGTTACCTGGCTACGCAGATACAGAACAATATAGCTCTCAAGCCCCTGCGGGATCTCGCTTTTTCCTCTATCCCTCCGCACCACAGGGGCTTTTTTCTTTAGTTCAAGCAGGCTGTTGTAGCAATTATTTCTTCTGATATAGCCTATATTTAGTTGCGGTCGTTTCTATACTATCCCTGTATGGTCATGCTGTTGTGCAGAAACCATATCTGCAAGGTCAGCACAAAAGCCCTGAACTACCCTTTTTTCGGCGTTAGAAGACCGTAAAATGGACAAGCTCGTCTTTAGGGGTATCTGGTAATACCTGACTTAAAAATCAGCGAATAACTTGCATTACCACGACTGTTTGTGATATAATTACGGCAGATAAACTCAGCGGTGGAGTGCATCAGATTAAGTT